>Ga0222646_100082_pt1 | contig 35591 bp, 53 predicted proteins | sample AntAcemetagen293_FD_179819 | JGI IMG/M metagenome (GOLD analysis project Ga0222646, IMG submission 179819) | Saline water microbial communities from Ace Lake, Antarctica - #293 | ecosystem: Environmental > Aquatic > Non-marine Saline and Alkaline > Saline | place: Antarctica: Ace Lake | collected... | reverse complement strand
TATCTTTAAATGGATTTACAATAACTTACTTATCACCAGTTGACGGCGGCGACATTAGAGGGGCTGTATCATAATGCTACTAATCAAACGAGACTACAAAAAACTATTCACCGGCAGCGAATTAACTCTGCCGGATGGACAGGTAATGGCGGCGCTTGAGTTGCCATGGAATAGCAATAGGGTCAATATATCTTGCATTCCAGAGGGTGATTACTTCTTTATGCGCGATATAACAGGCAGACACACCTATTTTAAGGTTTTAGGCGTTGATTCACGAACAGGTATAGAGTTTCACCCTGCTAACAATGTTAGTCAATTACTAGGTTGCATTGCACCATGTTTACGGTTAAATAGTAACGGAATTGCGGTTGCTTCTCGTACAGCTTGCGAAATAATGTTACAATTCTACAGTGAGTTAAATGTTAAATATTTGATGAGGATTTATTCATAATGTGGTCAGCCATAGTCACAGCAACATCAACTATATTCGGCGGATGGGTAGACTTAAAGAAAAGCAAATATGAAGCAGCCGCAGCAAAAGAGTTGCGCGTCATTAATGGCGAGTTTGATTATGACATTATGGCTATGGAAGCGGCTAAAACATCATGGAAGGATGAAATAATTATGATGATATGGTATAGCCCTTTAGTAATAGGTTGGTACGACAAAGATACTGGCGGTCTAATTGGGGCGGAAGAATGGGTTTCATTTGTAGGTAGGTTGCCTTACTGGTGGCAAGTAGGTGCGTTTGGTATTATGGCATCTTCATTTGGTTTGAGATGGTTTTTTAAACAACAGAATTTCAAGGTCTTAAATAAATGAGCGCAGTACGAGAAAATTGGCATATTGAAAAATCAGTAAGCGTCGGGCATTTATTAACGACTCTTATATTAGTTATCGGCGGCTTCACATACGTTAACGACCAAGACAAACGTATATCAGCCAATGCTCAATCAATCGAATTTATCAAGGTTCAGCGCCAAGAAGATATACGTAGGATAGAAAAACAACTTGAAAGCATTGACCAAAAATTAGATAAAATTATTAGTGCAAACGTAATCAAGTGATTTACGGATGCTGCCTCTCAAATTCCCAGTCTGATTCTGCTTCATATATCTTTTTGGTTAGCCACTTTAGCGCCTCAAGTTTGATGTAACCGTCTGTGCGCTTTCCTTCTAAGCCCATCGATACAAGTTTATCGGTAAATTTAATCTCTTCGCACAGGGCTTTGTAGGCAATGTCTAGGCTAAACACTCTACTGTCATTATCGCTTAAATACGAAACAATATCACCCTTCATTGCAAGTCTTATTTTTAAATCCGCTTCCCTCTTAACTTCTGCGCTATATGTGTTCATTTTATTTTCCTTTATAACTCTTCGGCATAAACTCGCGTGCCAATTTAATATCTAAATGACTGAGCATAGTTGGCTCAACATCATTGCGCTTTAATAAATCAACTAAACCAGGTGAGCTTTTTTGCGGCTTAGTTGCGTAAAATTTATCCCACTCATCCTGGTAATGACTCATACTAAATCAAAGCTATTTTCTAGCCTATCCCTTTTTGCTTGCTCAATATCCTCTATGCGTCGTCGTGCATCGGCTTTATTGGTTAAGACAACGCGATGCTTATTGTCTGCGTAATAAGTCGGCTTGGTCTGCGTGAGTTCTTCCTGTGTGATGTTTTGCATTACTTTTCTCTCCGGCTAATTTCTCTATCAATATACCAGCGCGCTTTCTTTAAATCTTGTATTGCATTTACCTTATCATCGCAACGCCATAAATATTTAACTGCATTACCAATGCAGAAGTTCAAATGCTCGGTTACTTCTATACACTCGACGCCGCTTGGGTGCGATTTATAGTGTCTTGGGTTATTGACTGGGTCGCTATTTTTAATATCCTTTTTACTCATAATCTTAATCCTAAAATGTAAAACATGCACTCATAATACATGGTTTTTGTTGTTATGTGGTCTTACCAGTATTAAAACGGGATCGAATCATCATCAAAGTCTGGTTCTGCTTGATTGTTTTTTGGCGATTGCTGTTGTGGTGCTGGTTTACTATTTTGTTGTGGCGCGCCATCAGATTTACCGCCAACCAAGTCAACACTGTTACAGCGTAATTTTAAATAAGTCTTACCGTTATCAGCTTCAAATGTAGATAGCTCACCACTTACCGCGACTTGTTGGCCTTTCTTTAAGTACTCAGGTAATTTACTTTCTGCTTGCTTACCCCATAGCGCGCAATCAAACCAGATTGTCTGTTCTTTGTCGCCAAAGCCAACTTTATTGGCAACCGTAAAATTGCACACTGTTGACTGACCGAATGATTTTACTTCGGAGTCTTTGCCAAGGTTGCCGGTTATTGTTAGTACGTTCATTACTTCTCTTCCTTATCATTAAAAAAATCATTTACACTTTCGTCAATCATTAAATCTGCATCACCTTTTTCGATGTCACGGATTTGTTGTTTTTGTTCGTCGGACAAATTAGCTTTAGCATTACAGCCGTTAATTATCTGTTCTGCTGACATCTTTTTATTGTTAATTGCAATTTCCCACTTAGGGAAATTCGTCGTAAAGTTTTCGCCGGGGTATGCCTGCAATTTAACCGGCGCAAGTATATCAATAAGATGCTCAACTTTCTTGCCGCGCGTCTTTGACAAACTAATCTTTAGTCGCTTAGATATGTTAGACATTGCTTGGATGCGGATACCGCCAACTTCTTTACCACCATAAACAACAGTTGGGTCGCAATATAATACTAACGATTTACCAACCCACTCGCCCGTCATATTTCCCCAACCCGCGCCAATTATTCTCAGCACTGTTTTACACGGTTTAAACGGCCTACCGTTATCGCCTTCGTAATGGACTATCACGGGGTTTTCTGCATTACCCTGTGTAATGTCACTAATTTTAATAGTTCGTGGCGCTGTGACTAAATCATCAGCGTTTAACTGGTCTGATTTAGCTTGTATTGAGTTTGTTATGTCGAAGTTCATACTAATTCACCTCACTAATAACGACTTGCTCACTCTCAAACACTGGAAACGCCGGAAACGACTCATAACCAATCCAATTATCATCCGCTTTACATTGCTTATAACGCGCTAGGTTTGCATAAACTTCATCAAAGAAACCGTAACGCTCGCATTCTTCGCGGGTAATTGTAATTACTGCGACCGGGTACTTACCTAGTGATATTGTTTTTTGTACAACTAGGAATGTGTATGAGTCAACCTGCATATCAGATGCCTCACTTAAAACATCCATATAAAACGCCGCTGTATGTCCGTATCCGTGTGTAAATAGCGGGTTCTTCCACTTAGCTGAGTTGCGCCAATCGTCAATGCTTGCTGTTGTTTTGACATCGCATAATAGTCCACCTTCAGCAATTAAGTCGGGTCGAATCTTTACATTTACTCCGTCTAACTTTGTGAATATTGACTTTTCTAAGTATGCCGCATCACGCATTATTTTAGCAAACGTCGGGTGAGCATATGCACTATCAACCTGGAAACGGATCTTACTGTATTCATCTTCAAGTAAAATTAGCTTACCTTCGCTCATGTGTGCATCGTAAAACGCTTTAAACTTAACAGTCTCACGAGATTTTGTATCAGTATAAACTAACACGCTATCGTTAAACGTCTCAGGCTCAAGCAGTGCAGCATGTAAAGCTGTACCAAAGTCAAAGGCGGCTGTTTTAGTATTATCAACTGGTGCGTTTCTGGACCACTCTATTTCGCTTGGGCTGCGTGCAATTAGCTGTAACTCTGAATTACTTAGAGCATCAACTGCGCGGTATTCTTCTTGTGTTAGTTGTTGTATGTTCATTTTATATCTTCCCATAAATTATTGAATTCTATTGCTGTCTTATGCCATAAATTACAAACAAGTCCGCCATTTCTGTATAAAGTAGTTAATTCCAACTCATTATCTATGTCAACGCTATCAAACCATATAGAAAAATCACCCGATGATATTTTGTAACCCTCTAAACCTTTTAACTTTGTAATTTTCATCTTCTTCCCCTTTATGAATTTAAAACCACTATACACACTTATTTAGTTGATGTGGTCTTACCAGTTGTTTGCATAAAATACCACCGCGCAATTGCCCAAGCATCCCGCATATCTTCATTGCTTGATTTTGTCCATCCGCTCAATTCTTTAAACAGCTTTGTATTATTCTTTACTGTTTTACCTAAACCGACTGGGGCGAGTATTGGTGGATTAATTGCATAGTGAGTAACAATATCGGTAATTATAGTGCCAGCGCCTTTACACATACCGACGTTTTGCGCAATAGTTGTGTTGCTAGTCTTTGCGCCCCTGTTGTACATTGCTTTGATTTTATTTACGTCCTCGATTACGAATGTGTCTGTTTGATTTTCATCAGCGTATTCTATTAAGTCAATAATACTTAATGACCTTAAAAAAATAATACCTCCGCCAGAATTTAAAGTACAAACGCCACTTTTGCGTAGGTCTGGGTCTATTGCTGTTATCATAAATTCCCCTTAAATCTATACATATCAAAATTGATGTGTATATTAATTAGCATTAACTATACACAAAAATATTAATATAGTGGTCTTACCAGTCACCCCTCTTCACGACCCGATAAAAACCGTCTACGATTAATTATCGAAAAACCTTTATCATTAACTCGATGCGTAATATGCGACGGCATACAAAACATCGCTTTATTCTTTATGATGTCATTAATTGTCGTGTTTTTGCGCATTATAGCCTGGAACCCGCGCCCGTTAATATGCGTGCTGACAAATGACTGCCACTTCTGGCGTTCATGCGGTGCGGTGCTAAATGGTTTTAAATACTCTCTAGCAACTTCCTGCATTTCCTTTCCGTTAACCGTGTAAATACTGTTCAAACTGTACTCGACACAAACACCGTCTTTGTTTGCCGTTGGCTTCATACTCATACTGCCAAATATAACTTCCTTCCAATCTGCATCCGTATATGCTTTATTCTTTAACGCTTTTGCCGGGTCAATCATAATTGCATCACAGTTGCGGCAAGTGCGAGCGGTCGGAGCGTTCATTGTATCGCAACGTAAGCACATCGAACCCTTAAAGAAGTAATCGCACCGCCCGTCTGAATTAGCCGCTGCACCGATGCACCTGACCGCATGAATACTGTTTACTGAGTTGCATGTCGGGCAATCTTGCGTCTCACTAATAAATTTACCTTTTGCGGCTCTTGCATTGTCTAGCATAGGGTCGTCGTATATGTCGCCGAATGATTCGAAAGTATCTGTATAATCAAGGACCAAGCCATCAATCTTAGTAAATCCACGCTCTAAATCTTCATCTTCTAGCGTGCGCAATATACGGCCGATAAGCTGTGTAAGCAATGTAAGTGACCCAATGCGTCGTAGAATGACTGATGTTGATAGCGGTGGTATATTTATACCAGTCGTTAAGCATCCAATTTGCAATATGTATTTAATTTTACCCGTGCGTACATCAGCTAATGATTGAGACCGGGCTTTTGTGCTTGTCGAGTCAACAATAATTGCCCAACTATCTTCTGGTAAAAACTCAGCAACCTGTTCACAGTGCTTTTTACCGGCACAAGTAATCATTACACCACCGCTACGGGCTTGGCATATTCCTACAACCTCTTCCATAATAATCTGAGTAAGCTGTTTATCCTTTGTAATCTTACGTTGCATTGCTTGTAGTTCTTTAGCGCCGTAATCACTCGCGCCTTTGTCAGCATCTCTAGGTGTCCATTCTGCTAAATCATATTTGTGCGCATCATCGCCAAAGCCGAACACAGGCGGAACTAAATAACCAAGACTAACTAAGTACATTGTTGGCACTTCATATAGTTTCTTCTGCCAAAACTCGCCTATGATGGTTTCTTTTCCTCGGTACGGTGAGCCAGTGTAGCCAATGATTCTTAGTTTAGGGTTTAGTTTTAGTAAGTGCGTTATTATTTTTGTGTATTGGGTTGGCTCACCTTCATTTTTACCTTTAATTGATAGCGTTGTATCTTGGTGATGCACCATGTGACATTCATCAATTAGCAATAAATCATACTTAGTTGTCGCAAAATCACCATCTAATGCGCCCGCAATAGTCCCCTCAGTACCAAAAACAACAGGATAAAACGTTGATTTACTGCCGCATGATGCCGAGTAAATACTGTTTTTTAATCCGCACTTCCACGCCATTTCACTATTCTGTTTAACTAGCTCACCTTGCCTGGCTAAGATTAAAACACGACCTCCCTTTTCTTGTGAGTGTTTAGCAATAGCCGCGATATTTAAAGTTTTACCAGCGCCGACCGATGCATCAATAAACGCGGGTTTAGCATCTTTTGTGCGTAGGTGGTCAAGTGTCGCGTTATGTATTGGTAATTGGTATTCTTCGCGTAGTTTGAATTTTCCTAAGTCAATCATAAAAATCCTCCCCGCTCATCCGCTTACTCAATTTACCAGTCAACTTCCTATACTCAGACCACACGCCCTTATCCATTAACGAATAGGCCAACGTATCATCCTGAGTCAACACAGGAATACGCGAAATAGGCATATCACATTCGGCTAGTAACTTTGTATTGTATGACGAGTGGCTAACTAGAATATTGACGTTTTGATACTTGTTAAATATCTTTATTGCGTCGTCGTATTCTGTGATTATTAAATATGTATCTATTAATAAATCTCTAATCATAGGTGTGTATGCTAAATGAGATACACCACCGGCAATAAAATCACCGCTTACTATGTCGTATAGGTTGACTATTGAGTCCTGTAAATCGACAACCGGCGCGTAAAAATGTAAACCAACATCATATAAGTCTACGCCGTTTATTGTTGTTACACTGTGATTCTGTAGTAAGTAGAGACACAAATCCTGGTCGCGCTTATCATAACCAGGTAACGTGCTAATAACTCTATTCATATTCTGTTTAACTTGCTCACTCGGTGTTGCTGCTACGTTTGCGCCTAGCATTTCACATGCCTCCCTAAATTCTATTTTCTGAAAGTCCATTACAAAACCGATTGCATTACCGGATACACCGCAACCAAAACAATAATAAAACTGCTTAGCTTCGTTAACTTTAAATGATGGTGACTTTTCGGCGTGGAAAGGGCAGCACATAACGTATTTTTTGCCCTCTTTCTTTAGTTGGAATCCAGTGTTATTGATTACGTCAACTATGTTTAGTTTTGCGAGTAGTGCGTCTGTGTCGATTTTCATATTCTTCCCCTTTAAATTTAAACCGATTGTATTCTATTTTTTGTGCTGTACATATCCGACCAGTTACTTCAACCTCGGATTTATATAAACAGTATTATCAACAACAACAACATAATTGCGCTGCGCCAGGATTGGCAATATCTTATCTTTAATTCTTGATGTTATCTTTGGTGTTCCTTTAAATGGTCTTGATCCAGATAGATTACTTACCAATGTTGGTATTGTTATCTTAAGCTTTCCCTTTTCTGCTTTATCGGTAAAGTAAGTGACTAACTTTTCAACCTCTGAGTTTTCGCCGCTATAACCATGACAATCGACTGCATGTAAAAACCTTGCCGCTAACTCCATAAATAATGCAGATGCTCTCATAGTTGTTTCTATGCCGACTATCTTTGACTTACTGCCAGTATCGCGCCATTCCTCACAGCAATGTAATGTTGCCGCAATCTTCCTTATATGTTTGTCAGCTTTACCGATAAAACCACCAATCAAGTCGTTTGAGTACTCGCCATCATCAGCCATTTTCGGTTCAATACTGCGCTTTTTAAGCCGTAAATACTTTTCAGACTCGCGACTAAAATCAATTACAATATTATCCTCTGCAATTATATTATTGATTAGCGCCTCGTATTCTGCGAGTAACTTAGGGAATGCAACCTTATCGTAAATAGGGTCGCCTCTACTGCCTAACATTGTCGGTTCTGATAGCAACAAAAACCGTTCTGTAATACCTGTACCGGTTGCGCCTGCATCTAATATAACCTTAACCGCATCATTCTGAGCTAATACCGCAATACTGGCACGTACCTCGCAATCAATACCTTCACGAGTTACCCGGGCAGAACTAACATGTTCGCCATCCCACGCCGACAATATAAGACCTAAATTTTTAGATGATTTACTGTCACCATACACACCACCTGTAACAACCGACACCGCATTAGCCTCCGCAGATATAATGTTAAACATACCGCCTTGACTCGCAGCGCACATTTCAGCCGCTTCAATTGTTACGTCTGACATATGACTGCGCCAATTTGGTACTTTTGATAGCTTTTCTTTAGCCTCGACAAGTTGATCGCAATACTGCTGAATCTGTCTTGTGTCAGTTTCTTTCTCGATGTCCTTTTCTAATTGTAATACTTCACTTATTAACTTGTTCCTAATCGGCGCGGTTCTATCTGCCTCAGCTTTATATGCAGAGCGTACCGGTTTTAGAAAAAAGTTATTCATACCAGACTTTCCGGTTGATGGTCTTTGCGCTGTAATAACGTAAAGATTTAGCGGTATAGTACCGTGGTGATATTGTATGCGAAATGCTTTATTGAGTGCTGCACTGACAACACCTAAACCATGTAAGAAAGCCGTAGATTGTGGAAACTGTACAACATCAGTAACCGCAATAGTAAACCGGCTAAGTAAGTCTTTACGGTCGCGAGATACTAACGTAGCAAACTTACCTGGAATGTCATCTTCCGCACTTATCGGATTATCCCACATTTCCGCATGTGTTATTTTTGGTGATTTGAATACGGCACAAGCGTAAGCTAATGATGTGTTATTATCATTGGCGTATATTTCAACTGTGGCGTTGATGTTTACGACGTTATGATCCATTCCCCCTACTCCTCAAATTCCGCAATATCAGGACGCAACTGCGCGGCGGTAACTTTTCCACTTGTCGCTTTTTCTGCTAACACTGCACCAGTTTTGCTAATTCTTCCACGGCTAAACCACTGATATACTACGTGTGACTCAACGCCTAGACTTTCTGCCATCGCACTGCGGTTGTAATCAAAGTATTTTGACAGTTGGCGTAAGTTTCTTAGTTGGGTTTTTTCTGTGTTAGTCATTAACTATCTCCTTAAAATCTTCTTCTTTTAAACGACAAGGGCAAGCCCCATAACTGCTCATGTCTTCACCTAAAAAATCAGCCGGTTTAAACCCACAAGACCCAAAAGGATACAATTTACCTTCTAGGTCAATCCAAAGCGTCTCTCTTTCTTCATCAATTGCAAACTTCATAATTTTCACTCAATCTATAATTCGGTAACTAAATGTAAAACACTGCCAACAACTTGTCAATCATCATATGACATAAAAAGACAAATACTTACGATTAAGTAATCAGATAACACAATAATCTTAGGGTAATATTCTTCATTTTAAACACGAAATAGGGTAGTTTTTAAGTGTTTATGGAAGTACTACCTTAGACTTGCGCCCTTTATCCATGCGGTTTATGGCAAATAGGGTAGTTATGGCAATTTTATGGGGTGGGCATACATACCTCCATCCTCACACGTATATACATATTAATAGAGATAATTAAAGTAAGTAAGTAAGTAACCATATATCCCTATTTATTTATTAATCTCTTTACTGGCGTGGTCTCCGGTCTGGGGTAGTGTTTCCATAAACTACCCTATTTCCACGTATGTAGCCATAGAACTAGTTATTTAATGGTTCTTTCATTGATTACTTAAACTCACAACTGCAATAGGCAGCATTAAATCAATTACAACTTACCAAACAAGAACACACACAAACTATATTCGCGTATTCGACAAAACGTAAAGGGTAAAAACAAGTATCGTGAGGATTGCGCTCAAGCCCATTTACGGCGTATTTAACATAATGTGTGTTTTTATGCTGAAATGGTTGCTTTGCCAGGTTGCAGACGATCAAGTTTTACCACTGCTCCGACCAGTCAAATAGACGTTGCATAACATGGGTTTTTTGTTATGCTTAGGGTTCGATTAATTAGGGGATATGATATGTACGGAATAGATTTAGAAGCTCAGGAAAATAATTGGAATGGTGAAAGGTTGCCGATTGTGGGGCAGATTGTTTTGCACGATAATAAAAGAGCAAAAGTGTGTGCAATTGACGGTATTCAAGTATGTCTTGTGCTTAATGAAAGTACAGGGCTTATTTTATGTAATATAAAATACCTTAAACCAATCCCAAACCCGGCAGAAACCGCAAAGCAAAAAGCGATTGATGAAATGGTGGGCAATATGCCAGCAAACCAACGTAATAAAAATAGGAGAGCTGCCGAGTTTTTATACCATGCTGGCTACACAAAATCCAAAGTTAAGCCGTTGAGCTATGAGCAATATGGGTCAGTAATAGACAGGGATACACATTATAAAGCAGATTATGAATTATTGATTGCAGAAGGCTATTGCATAGGGAGTGAGGGCTAATGTCTGAACTACAAATGCTATTAGAAGAACCGTATGTATTAAAAAAGTACGGTAAATATTACGCTCATAATAATTGTGGTTACACTGAATCATGGCTTAAAGCAGAAATTTACACTAAAGATTATGCTGTAAATCATGCAAAAAACATTGATGGAATTAAAGCAGTTCCTATTTCAAGTTTAAATATAACCCTTGAATCATTAAACGAATATTTAATGCGAATAAACGTTGTACAAAAATACCTGCAACAATTAGGGAGTGCTGATGATGTCTGAACTACAAACGCTAGAAAGTATTATTGCGGGTAAGCCAGAATGGGCTACTCATGTTGACTACAGCGGATTTTATTTAAAGTCTGGTAAAAGTGGATTTATGGATACTGATGATAGTGATTGGGATTATAGTTACGCTAATCACTCTAACGTGCAATCACTCGCAGACATACAAAAACAGATAGACCAGTTGAAAAAGATTGAAAGTTTAGAGTTAGATTTAAAAGAACAATATAACAACTCAGAAGATAAATATATTAAGTTTGAAGATACTATTGATTCCTTGGAGAAGCAGTTAGCTAGTGCAAAGAAAGAGATTGAGGGCTTAAAAGCAGATAAAGACTCGTGGCGTAGAGTTGCGTGGTCACTGGAGTTAGAAAAACTAAGTTTACGTGAGCAGCTAGACGCATGGTCAGAGAAATACGCTGATTTAAAAATTGAGTCAGACGCTAATAAATGGGCGCACGATAATATGCAAGAGCAGTTAGCTAATGCAAAAGCGGAGGCTTTCAATATATCAAACGAAGATATTAGCGATTACCTATGGACACACAACAATATAAAAATATATTCAAATAGCTTAATTCCTTTTTTACATAACTTTTGTTTACATTTCAAAATAAAGAACACCAAACAACTAGAGGGTAAAGGCTAATGAATTTTATCAAAAAACTATTTCACAGAAAAGCACATACAGGAATACCAACATATTTTGGTATGTCAGTTGTAGGGTATGAATGCTTAGATTGCGGATATAAATATTATGTAAAAAAACATCAATTACACGCTGATACAGTACTTGATGTAGTTGAAAAACTAAAGGTTAATACTAATGAATAAACAACTCACAACACAACAACTAGCAGACAAATTCAAAGTTAAACGCGCAACTGTAAGCGACACATACTCAAAGTTTGGTAGCTTTAAGGGTTACGAACAGGTTGGTAAAATAGCGCGTAATGTACGTATATGGGAGTTTAAAGGTTTGTAAATAATACTTATTTAGTTTACAGTCAAGTCCTTACATAAGATGGAATGATTATGAGCGCACCAAAGATTACACATGAGCAGTTACGCGAAGAGCTATCGAATGGACTAACCAGGAAAGCTATTGCAACTAAGCACGATATGTCAGAGCGAGCAGTTTATAATCACATATCAAAGCTTAAGGCAACTGGTTACGACCCCGATAACGAGCGCCGACACAAAAACCCTGATGACCAGATAGTCAAAGGCTACTCGACATTGCACAGACTGATGAACAAGGAGGACGGCTCGACTGGCACTGTAATGGAATGGGTTAAAACTAACGTAGCACTGGCTGACCAGTACGAAACAGCAAGACGAATGCTTGATGCATTAATACATGAAATACCACCAGCCCCGCTAATCCCATATTTAAATAAACCCCAAAGTAAAAACAGATTTACCGTCATACCAATTGGTGACCCTCACATTGGCTTGCAAGTTTGGTCAGCTATTACGGGCGATGAGTGGAATATGGAAATAGCGGATAGAGTTTACGGCAAAGTGTTTAGACGATTGTTATCTGCATTGCCTGACACTGAGGAAGTCGTATTGCTAAACACTGGCGACTTGTTTCATGCTGATAATGCCGCCGGATATACAACCAGAGGCGGCAACAAACAGGATTTAGCCAGTTATCATGGTAAATGGATTGATGCTGGTATGGTGCTGATGAGGCTGTTTACTGACTTGTGCCTAAAGAAATACAAGAAGGTTGAATTTGTTAACGTACCAGGTAATCATGACGACGTATTAGGACGAGCATTAGGCGGCTTTATGGAACAGTTATACCTAGATAATCCGCGTGTAACTGTGCAAAAAGGCGACAATCCTTTTCAATATGTTCACCGCGATAAAGTATTGCTAGGTTTTGCACACGGGCACACATGTAAGATACCAAGCCTACCTGGAAAAATGGCAGCCGATGCGCCAATGCTATGGGGTGGTTCTGAATATCGCCACTGGATTACTGGGCATGTCCATCATAACAGTTGGGTGCAATTTAAAGAACATCCAGGCTGCGTTGTCGAGACTGTTGGCATTATACCTCCAAAATGTACTTGGGCGCATGGTGCAGGTTACGGTGCAATGAGAGGAATACAAGGATTAATATTCGATAAGAAACACGGGTATTTGCCGTTGAGAGTTCAAGAGAATGTTAGGGGTGATGATTAACTGGTCGGAGCAGTAAACCCAGTATTACGATGTAGTATTGGGTTTACTTAATTAAAGGGATAATATTATGAACAACTACCCAGACAACATACGCCAATTCGATAACGACCCACGCAGCCCATTCTATGATGAAGGTCCAATATGCCCAGACTGTGACGAACCGATGGAATGCGACTCACAAGACGAATACGGATACCCAGAATTATATTGCAATAAATGCCTTGACGATGACGGCGAAGAGGAATAAGATAACCACTTAACATTGTAAGCTAATTGTTAGATGTTAGAGCATCTAATAACTTTACTTAGTTTACTGTGTTGTTGTAAGAAAATAGTGTTACCTCTACTTTTCATCTTCTTTACGGAATAAAGGTAGAGGCGCTTTTGTGTATAGTGTCATTACTGAACTTCCATTTTGTTGTTTAGTTTTTGTTTTAATAAAATACTGGAGTTAATCTTTGCGGACGCTCCAGTTTTTTATGCTTAGTTTTACTCCCTGGCTTAACCTGCCTTTTAAGCCAAAATCCTATCGACGTCCATTCCCCGACTGATAGGATTTAGCCGAAGCCATAACATATTTATTGTGTTATGGCTTTTTTTTGCCTAATGGTTTAAAATGTAGGAAATAAACTAAGGTTGCCAACAATGACTACTCCCCTTAAAGACTTTGCAACACTAGCAGATGCTAGAAATCACACTGAGCCATTGGAGCGTATGCTTAGTCCTGACATGGTTATTAACTTCCTAACTGTGTATAACTCGCTTAACATATTACTTAACAGTGCTGATGAGAAAGCGAAAGGATTAGTGTTTGCAATTCAAGCCGGTGTTAGTGATTTTAATCTGATGAACTCGCATCCTGTTGGACGAGGGCAACAACAGTTAATTGGATACCTGGTCGCTATAGGTGCGTTAACCTCTGATTGCCGTGATGCCTGTGTAGGTTATGCCAATACTACGCGCAAGCCTTACAAGTCTATAACTAAAAATGATTTTGATTTAGCTAAAGGCACAATCAACCGCAAATCTGTAACCGTTGAGCAAGGATTTTGCACAATAACAACTACAGCCGATTGCGAGAAACACAATCCGCAAATCTACCGTAAAATTACGTTCGCTGATAGCGCTTTTGAGTATGTCAGAGTAGCAGGGTTTCGTGATGTAGAACTAGCAGGTACTTATCGCGTTCAATGCCCTAACTTTCCTGATATGTATGTTGATGATGCGTATAATTTGGTGAGCTAGTAATGGCATATTATTTAGAATTTACCGCGGGTGGTAATAATTACGTAACTCTGCCTAGTCAAAATATAGGGTCTGCAAACGGCGATTATCTAGAGATAGATGTCGCCTTTACTGGCTCTAACTATAGATTGCTAGGGAGAACTGGGGGCTATGGAGATTTAATCGAGTTCTCCAACTCATCTACTTTAAATATACGCTTTTCATCATACTCTAATAACACCGTTTCTGTTACTAGACCTTCTATTGGAACTAGATTTAAATTAAGGCTAGAAAGGACAAATACCGCAACAAACCAATATACTGTTACTGTTGATGGGGGTTCTGCTGTAACGCTTACAAATTCAGATACTTTTCAAATAGGAACTATTGGAGCAATAGCAACGAGCTTCTTTGGGGACTTAGATTTGTATGCCTTTGAAGTTGGGAATACATCTGGAAAGACTGAGTTTTACAACCCCTCATCCTCTGGTGGTACGGGCTCGATACTCCCTGATGATGAAGGGGGTACTTCTGGCACTCTTGTTAATTTCCCAACTGATGATAGCCAGTGGGTATTTTATAGTGCAGGCGGCTCAATATCTGCATCAATAGCCCAAACAATAACCAAACCAGTATTCTCGGTATCTTCTAGCTTTGTCGCCCCAGTAACAATAAGCGCGGATATCGCTTATACAATTGCAAAGCCAATATTTGCAACGACAGCATCTAAAGTAGTACCAACATTTACATCTGATTTAGCTTTTAATGTAGCTAAACCAGTATTTGCAACAGCCGCATCAACAACCGTGCCAACATTTACATCGGCGTTAGCTGTTGATATAAGCAAGCCAGTATTTGCAGTAAGCGCAGATAACGGGCAATTAGTAATAACATCGGCTATTGCGGCATCAATATCTAAACCAGTTTTTAGTGTTGCCGCAGATAATCAAGTATTAATTGTTAATTCTGCAATTGCACTGTCAGTATCTAAACCTATATTTAGTATTGCCTCGTCAAGTATCGTGCCAATATTTACAGTTAATACTGCTTTTGATATTAACAAGCCAATATTTAGCATTGCAAGTACTGCAACTGAGCCTGGCAATGCATCTGCATCAATAGCTGTTTTAGTTGATGCGCCAATATTTAGTGTAAACACATCATTAATAAACCCGCTATTATCTACAATTGATTTTAGTATTGATGCGCCTGTATTTAGCGTACTAAACAGCGCGACAAGACCTACACTAACCGCAGAGATTACAGTTGACGTAACAGCACCGACATTCAGCGTTATTGCTAACAACGGCATACAAGTGTATTATTACAGGTCTGGCACTCAAGTAATTACATACAGCCAAAACACACAGATTAAAATACGTACTTTAAACACAAATCAGCAGCTATAGACTAGCGCACGACACAGGAAAATATAAAATGTCAACAGCAAACACAGCGGCAAGAAATGCAAGAGCAGCAGACTTTTCTGCTGACTTTACTACAGCGTCATTGGTTATTTTAGATGGTGGCACTACAGTAGTCACTCATACATTAGCGGGTTTCGGTGCTCCATCTACCGGTGTTATTACTGGTAATGCTATTGCAGATGCAACCATTGCAGCAAGTGGCACGGTAGATGGCGCAACATTAACAGCAGGCGGATCAGTATATACGCTTACTGTCGGCTTGGCTGGCTCTGGTGCTGACGTTATCGTAAGCGGTGCAACACTTGATTACGTATCAGGCGGCACAAGCTCAATCTCATCACTTACAGTTACATTCCCTGCATGATTACGTTTCAAGAGCCGCTTAATGTGGGAAAAGTGGAGAGATACAGTATCGATGTGTCTAGCTTTACTACCGGGCAAGCATTAATCAGCGCAACAGTTGCAAGCTCAAGCGGCTTAATTACCGTTGGCTCGACTGTTATTGACGGCAATATAATTAGCGCATTAATCACGGGTGTCACTGTTGGTCGCGCGGTTGTTGAGTTTAACTATGCAACAACGACTAGGACAGAATGCTCAAAAGTTCAATTGCTAGTATCGGAGTGTTAAATGGGTGTTCATGCAGTGTACAACTCTGGCTCGATTCTTGCCGAGTTTCATAAGTTTTTAGAGCATCATCACGAACGCGGCTGCATAATTGAAAATAAGCCGCATGTCGTTAATGGTCAAATCGAATACTCAGAAGTACTAAAACCTAGAGCAATGACATTTGAGGCTTTATACAACTTTCTTGGTATTGGAGCGACTACATTCAAACGCTATCAAGTAAGCAAAGACGAGGATATGGTTAATGCAGTCGGGTATATGCGTAATTATATATTTGCACATAACTTTGAATATGCAGCCGCCAACCAAACAAACTCGACATTAATGGCCAGGTATCTTGGTATTGTTGATAAACAACAACTTGAAGTTACCGAAAAGGTTACTGATAGCGGCGAGGATGAGTGGTAGATCTTGCCAAATTTAGGCGTCACGTACAGGATAAATCTCCCGCGTTTGTGCCTTTATTTCAAGACCAGTCGCGCTACCAGGTAGCGTGGGGCGGAGCCGGCAGCGGCAAATCGCACATAGTCGCACGTAAAATGCTTTACAGAATACTCAAAGAAAGCGACCAAAAGCATAATTTCCTAATTATCCGAAAAGTTGACCGAACTATAAAACGCTCGGTCTTTACGCTTATACGCAATATCATCTCAGTATGGGGTTTAAACGAAGAGTTTAATGTAAACCTTACCGATAAGACTATTGTATACAAAAAGAATAGCTCACAGTTTATGTTTAGCGGCCTTGATGATGTCGAGAAGATGAAGTCAATTGAGGGCGTAAGCTCAATATGGATAGAAGAGGCTACCGAGCTAACACAAGAGGATTTTGAGCAGCTTGATTTACGATTACGTGGGCAAACTAAATACATTAAACAGATAATAATGACGTTTAACCCAATCAGCGAACAACATTGGACTAAGCGTGTGTTTTTTGACGACCCTATAAAAGACGTATTTACGCTTAAAACCACTTACCTAGATAACTATTTTATTGATTCATCATACAAAATGGTAATGGAAAACAAGAAGAAAACAAACCCGCGTTATTATACTATTTATGCGCTTGGTAATTGGGGTACTGCTGACGGACTGGTATTTAACAATGTGTCTACTAGGCTAATCAGGCAAGAAGAAATAGAAGGGCTTGAATACGTTCAAGGATTGGACTTCGGCTATACTAACGACCCTAGCGCATTCAATCAAACATACATTGATGTTAAGAATAAAAAAATATACGTTTATGATGGGTTTTATGAAAAGGGTTTAAGTAACTCTGACATAGCCGTCAACATTAAAAAGCTGTTAGCACATAGACACATGACAACAGCGGATAGCTCAGAGCCTAAGTCAATTGACTACCTAAAGACAAAGGGTGTAATTGTTAGAGGTGCAATGAAAGGTGCGGGGTCAATTAGTACCGGATTAGATTTTCTACTTGAGTTTGACATCGTGGTAAACGCTCACTTAGTCGAATTTATGGTCGAATTTGACAACTATTGCTGGGCTGTAGATAAGAATAATAAGCAACTAAATAAACCGGTCGATGATTTTAACCACTTCATTGATTCACTTCGTTATGCGTGCGAGCATCACACAAGAAACAAGAGTTTTGTTTTTGCTTGCTAATCAGTATATAATTGAACTAATTAAATAAGAGTATTAAAAATGTGGCCTTTCGATAAGAAACTAATTGAGCATCCTAAAACGAATGTAGGCCGACAAGTCGCGGCGGTCATAAAGTCGGTATCACTGCCAGAGGCATCTGCTACGTGGAGGTTATTCGCAAAGCACGATCACAATTGGAACACTGAGGTAGCAATAAACGAGGGGTATAATGCATCTGCTGTTGTTTATGCTTGCGTTGAGAAGAGAGCAAAATTAATTTCATCTGTTCCGTGGAAGGCTAATATAATAAAAGCCGACGGAACAAAAGAGTTAGCGCCAAACTCGCCGCTTCAATTATTGCTAGATAACCCCAATCCAGAACTATCGATGCTTGAATTGACATATTCAATTAGTCAAATGATGGACTTATCAGGCAGCGCATTTATATCCGAGATTAAAGCGGGTGCAAGAAACCTGCCAACTCAATTGTGGGTATTGCCTAGTCAGTTTATGAAAATTAAGCCAGGCAAAGAGCGCTTAGTTGACCACTTTGAATATCAAGAGTATAGCGCGAAGAAATTTGTTATTTTAGCCGATGATATGATTCAGCTAAAAAACCCTAACCCGAATAGCCGTTACTTTGGTATGCCTGTTTTAATGTCAGCCGGTAGAGCGACAGATATTGACCGCGAGGCTGGAGAGTGGCAAAAGCGATCGTTTGAGAACAGAGGCGTTACAGACTTGCACGTTGAAGTGCCATCAGAGACATCTGCGGAAGATGCTAAAGCAATTCAAGAGGCTATTATTGATCGTAACGGTGGCAATGACAATGCACGTAAGCCATTAGTAACAAGCGGCAAAGTAAACATACTAAACACCTCTGCTGTTGAAATGGATTTTGCAAATAGTAAGAATAAAATATGGGGTGAGATTACCGCAGCGTTTGGCATGTCATTAAGTGACTTGGGATTAACTGAGAATGTAAACCTATCGAATGCAGAAACCATGCTAAAACAATTGTGGACTAATACTATAATTCCACAATTAGACCTAATCAAAGCGCAATTAAACAAGCAATTAGCCTCTGAGTTTGGTGCAGAATTTTGCATTGAATACGACTTATCAAACATCAGAGCATTACAAGAAAATTACGGCGAAAAACTGGATAACGCTATTAAGTTGAAAGCAATTGGATTTGAAGCCGCGTCTATAAATGAGCGATTAGAGCTAGGATTTGACGGCGATCAATTGCCAGTAGTGCAGCAAGATCCGTTAGTTGATGAAACCGTAGCAAGCGAAGATGAGGCCGTTGATACCGCAGTTAAAAAGATGATGAGTAAAATTACATATGGCTCGTAAACTAATTACGGGTTATACACCGATACAAGAGCAGCAAATTGTAGAGGCTGGTATTATCGATCTTGCCAACAAAAGCGAGAGCGCATTTAGCCGTGAGATACTTAGGGCAATGAAAGCAATTGCACGCACCGATGATGGTGATATGCCTGCGGTTATGGAAATACATCAGACTCGGTTACATAAATTACTAACCAAGCTTTACAGTGTATCTTACAATATATTCGGTCAGCGTATGCTAGATTCATTAGCCCAAATGAATATAAAGCGCGATGTTCCTATGACGCCTTATTTTGATACCCAGATGGCTCTATGGTTGCGATGGGTGGCAGGCTTAAGGGTTACGCAAATCTCAAACACAACCAGTATCCAAGCACTAGAAATAATTAGGATAGCATTGGAGGACTCAGTTACCGAAGGGTTGGCAGAGCGCGAAACTGGAATACTGATACAACAAAGAATAGCTGAGCAAGGTGGTAATCTATCACGCCTACGAGGTCGAATGATTGCACGTACAGAATCACATAGTTCGGCTAATGCAAGCGCAGAGAAAGCCGTTAGTACGGTTAGAAGTGGAATAAAGAAGGAGTGGATAAGCGCGTTAACCGAGCGCACAAGGTTAACGCATTTAGCATCCAACGGACAGAAAGTAAATAAAGGCGAATCATTCTCTGTGGGCACTGATATATTATTGCACCCAGGCGACCCCAACGGTAGTGCTAAAGAGATAATTAACTGTCGCTGTGTTGTTGGATACTCATTAGCCTAAGTAAATAACAAACGGCGGCACATCATCAAAGCCAACATTAATAATTTCATAGCCTTGATATTTAGCTCTGTTCATAACACTCCCAATAATATCAAACGAATCGCACAAATACCCAAAAAAAGCATCGGATACATAAACAATCTTAAATATCGGCGGCTTACCTTGACTGTTTACATAATTGTTAGCCGCAAGCATTAACTCTCGTGTAAATGTTTTCTCTGTGATTGTCATACTATCCCCTAATTAAAAACACACAATAACACACTAAATTTGACTATGTGGTCATACCAGTTTAAAATACTAGTAATAAATAAATTAAGGTGTCAACAATGGATTTTAAGCCGGTAGATTTTAAAGCCGAAACTAGCGTGTCAGAGCGTACATTCGCAGGCTATGCCTCAACGTTTGACGAGGACTTGGGCGGCGATATAATTACCAGTAAGGCTTTTAATAAGACAATCCAAGAAAGAGCCGACCGCGTAAAGATATTATTTGACCATACCACTCCAATTGGCAAGCCGTTAATTATGAAGCCAGACTCAAAAGGCTTATATGTTGAAGGCAAAATCAGCAAGACCAGGTTAGGTGATGAAGTTTTAGAGTTGATGGCAGATAAAGTTATTGACCAAATGAGTATCGGTTTTAGCATTCCACAGGGTAAAAGTTCTTACAATGACAAAGGCAACAGGATGATCAACGAGGTCAAACTTTATGAGTTTAGCCCTGTTACCTTCCCAATGAATGAGAAAGCTTTTATCACAAGCGTCAAATCAATTACTGATAGACTTAAGACTGGCGACTGTACTCCGAACCAATTAAAAGAATTAACCGAATTACTAGATGAATTAAAAGCACTGTTAAAAGTTGAGCCGTTTAAAAACACTCAAATTATTACGCAGCCGCGAGATGAAGAAACCGCGATATTATTAGCGGTCAAAAACTTTGGGCTGTAAGGCCAACTAAACATTAATCAATTACAAGAGGGTTTCCAAAATGGAACTTAAAGAGTTAGCAGACCAGTTGAACACTGCATCAACTGAAATTAAAAATGCACAGGTAAAAATGCAAGAAGAAATAAAAGCGAATGGCGATGTTAGCGCAGAAACTAAAGCGGCTTTCGAAAAGCATGAAGCAAACTTTGGTGAGCTTAAAACATTGTTTGGCGCTGTTGATGCGAAATTAATCGAGCTAGAGCAGAAGTCAAAGAAAATGGAAAGCGGATCAGAGATACGTAAATCAATGGGCGAGTTGTTTACTGCATCAACTGCATTTACAGATATGAAGTCAAATGGTCGCGGTAACAACGTTGCTGTTTCTTTTGAACGCAAAGACATCACATCAGCCGCAGCTAGTGCAGGCGCACTTATTAGTCCAGACCGTGACTCTCGCGTATTTCAAGATCCAAACAGACCTTTACGCATCCGTGACCTAATCCCAGCCGTGCCAACTGCATCAAACGCTGTTGAAATTATGCGCGAAAACGTATTTACCAATAGTGCCGCGCCGCAAAGCGCTGAATTTGCCGCTAAAGCTGAGTCAAACATCACTTACGAGCTAGTTACTTACCCAGTTCGTACAATTGCACATTGGATTCCAGCGTCTCGCCAGGTATTAGCAGATGCGCCTATGTTGCAAAACATGATTGACAACCGTTTGACTTATGGCCTTGATTTGGCATCTGATGCACAATTGTTGCTTGGCTCTGGTACTGGTGCAAACTTGACCGGATTACTAGTTGATGCTGATTTGAATGACGCTGGGCAACTTCCAGCAGGTACATCCGCTGGTGATATACCTAGTGCTATGATCGACCACATCCGCAAGGCAATTCGTATTGAACAACAGTCTGATTACTACAATATGACTGGTTTAGTGCTTAACCCTGTTGATTGGGAAATCCTTGAGACAGCAAAAGCAACAGACGGCCATTATTTGATGGTGTCTATGCCTACAGTTCGCGCTGCTGATTCTGTATGGCGTATCCCTGTCATTGTAACTAATGCAATGCCAGCAACACAGTTCCTTATCGGTGATTGGAATATGGGTGCGGTAATCTATGATAGAGAAAGCGTATCAGTTAGAGTTAGTGAGTCACACTCTGATTACTTCGTCAAAAACGGCGTTGCAATCTTAGCGGAAGAACGCTACACACTAGCAATTCCATTGCCTAAAGCATTCTGTAAAGGTTTGTTTACTGTTGCCACTTAATAGTAAATAGAAGATAGTAAAAAGCCGCTTTAATCAGCGGCTTTTTTATGGGTTTTACGCAACTAAACTATCTAGGAAGTTGTCTTCTCCAAATTCCATTATTCCCCTACAAGCCCTAATATCATTAAGTTGGTAAACTGGCAATCCAAACGCTTTACCAAATGCAATAGCGACTTCTGTTTTAGGGGATGAGAAAACTTGAATTTTACACATTGAAGCCAAATCGCAAATTTCACGCATTAGGTGCTTTTTATTCTTTTCCATGCGCTTAGTATTTAAAGCATAAAGCGAGTAACTTTCGTAAGTTATTTTTCCGCAAGCTTTATTAGCAGCATTACACAAAGTAGTTTTACCCGAACAAGTCTCACCGAAAAGCACAATTGGAGTGAAATCGCCCCGCTTAAACTTGTTTTTAACCAGCCTTAAAAACTGCTTTGGCTCTATTTCTTTAATCATTTTAATTCATCCTTAATATCTGAAATAAGTTTACTATCTTTACTCCACTCTTTAACTTTTACCACCTCAAACTTTACTTTCCTGTATTTCAGCATGTATTTTTTAACAATGTCATTAACAACTGATTTTGAATACATCCCATCACAATAGCCAATATGGTTTTTATTCTTAGCGTCCATAACCACTACGTTATAGCCCATAACAAATCCTCCCGTTTATATTTAACAAAGCATTTCATGCTTAGGTTTGTGTAAGGGTTTCCATTTGATGTTATATTCACACCCTCAATAATAAACGCAACTATTGCAGCCATGTTTGGAACGTACCCTTTTGAAATCTCACTTTCTTCAATGTAGTGCTTTATTGTATAACTTGTTCGTGTTTTGTTTATTGTTTTTCGCAATCCAAAACCCTTAGCCCATCTAACCCATTTTTGAGAGCGCTGGACATCATCCAAAAATCGAGCGTCATTCATATAAGCCAAAGGAGAATCTGACCTAGCCAGTATATGACTTTGCAGCCCGTTATCATTTGATCTAGGGTATTTTTCTTTAATATACTTTAAAGTTTCATTTACTTCTTTTTGTGATACTGTCATTACCAAACCCCCGCTAAAGATGTTTCAAAAGCTTGACGCGCCGCAATAAAAGCAGTTTGGAAGCGATCCATTGCGCTATTAAATAACGCCATCTCTTTTGAGCTTCTGAAAGTCGCTATAACGTTACCTTTAAGCCTAAACACAAGTACTCTCTCGGGATTTTCGGCATCATCATTATCAACCTCAATAGCGTGTGAGTCGAATATAATTGTATTATCCATGTTATTACCATGAAACAGAATAAAGTCTCCTGGTTCAACAGATGGAAACCTTAATAGAACTTTTTCATTCTCTACTACTTTGTAACTCTTAATTATTAACTTCATATCCAAACCCCATTAAAAATAAAAAACAACCAACCCAATAGAAGTATAAAAAACAGACACAACCGCGCATATTATCGCGGCTTTTTTATTGCTAATGATAACTTAAACCTCCTTTTCTGTATTAGCTTTATAACAAATTAAATAAACCTCGTTTGCAAACTCTTTAATTGAATTATCTTGCATCTCCTTAGTTGAGTATCTTGGACGGTCATATGCTTCAATTGTAATAACTCTCATTATAGCTTCAAAGTCTGGATTATTTTTTGCTATCTGCATCAAGTCTGAAATTGGTGCGTTTAATTGGCGCATATTCATTATTACTGTCCCGATTTTGTGCCAATCTTTGCACTGGTCTGTTTCAGATGCAAATACCTTTGTTGTGCCTATTGCAAACAAAGTAACAATAAATGATGCGAGTATTGCTGATTTAATAATTACTTTTGTTGTATGTCTCATTTTGTTCCCCTGGTTGATTGAAATATAAGCCTAGCATACTTTATTTGCGTATGTGGTCTTACCAGTTTATAATAAGGTAATTAAATGAGGGAAATCATGAAAACTTATAAAATATTAATGAACTCTACGTTTGGCAGAATTGGCGATATGATTAAACTAGCTGATTCTACAGAGGTTGTTCAATTACTGGAACGCGGCTTGATTGGTAATATTGAAATAAAAAAGCCAGTTGAGAAAGTAAAAAAGCAGACCTATAAGCCAAATGAGAAAAAAGCATAATGAGCTTTACTACTAATGATGGATTAATTGCGCCTGTATCAACTTTAGAGCTATCCGATTGGGCTAGGCTTGATATTGACGACCCTACTCTACAGGGTTCACTTATCAGCGCGACTCAACTTGTCATTAGTTATTTAAAGCAAGATTTAATCACTAGGCAATATCAACTTAAATTGGTTGATTGGCCTTCCGACTATAAAACGAATTACAATCACTTATCTAGACCTAGCAGCATATACAAGCTTGATATTGATTTACCTATGGCTAATATTCAATCAATCACTGAGGTCAGGGTTTTAGGTGTAGCAACGACAGACTACGTTCTGTTTAGTGAGAAACAAGCATTTATTAGATTTAATAATGTGTACCTAGATAACGACTTAACATTGAACGCGATTGAAGTTGATTATCTTGCAGGGTTCGGCTATTCGGTTAACGATATACCAGAGCCAATTAAACAAGCTGTGTTGATGGTTGCCGCACATATAGTATTACATCGCGGTTGTAATGGATCGGATGCGCTTAAAATGTCAGGCGCTATGGGTTTGTTAATTCCGTTCGCTGTTAATGGCGGGTTTGTAATTTAATGAAATGCTGCGATATAACTCCCGCAAGCCTTAATCGTAAGATAACGATTAACAGCTTAGTGGTAACAGCAACGGCAACAGGTGGTCAATCACAGTCATTTGTTAAACTTGCTGACGTTTGGTCAAAGATTAAGAATATGACCGGCTCAGAGCTAATGAGATACGACCAACTAGGCGCGGTAGCTGTAAGTAAATTTACTATTAGGTATCGCGCTGACATAACGGAAAGTATGCAAATTGTATACCGTGGTGATGATTATAATATTAAGCATATTGATAATATTGATGAGGCTGATAGGTTTTTGACTATTACAGCCAAGCGCGGGGTGAACTCGTGAGTGTTAAGGTTACTGGTGTAAATAAGTTTAAGCAAAAAATGAGATTGCTAGGCGACTCATTTGATGAGGCTGTTGATGAGGGCGTATTCGGTGCAGCCTTAGAAATTCAAGGTTACGCAAGGAAAAGCATTCAAGAGGTTTCACCAGGCGCGACAGTTGTAAGGTACAGCCAAAATGGCAACCCATATTCTCACGTCGCCGCTGCCATAGGTCAAGCACCTAACACAGACACAGGAAACCTAGTGAATGCGATACAAGTTGAGAAGATGGCTGACAGTATTTATCGAGTGGGTGCTACAGCAAAAGCGCCATATGCAACATATTTAGAATTTACGCATCCGTGGTTACAACCCTCTTTGGAATCTAACCGCGGGGCAGTTAAGCGCAATATAATCAGGTCGGTTAATAATGCGATTGATAGGTTGGCTATATGAGTGAGCAAGTACAAGTGGCGACAAGTATCATTACGACACTTAGAGCCGATGGTAATGTAAGCGCATTACTATCAACATTTGGCGGATTACCCGCTGTGTTTACTCATACGCCGCAAGACTTTAACGGATACCCTTATATTGTGGTATCAGACATATTATTAAATGGCGATGATAATGACGCAGATCTAGGCTTTGAGGGTGTTATCAATATACACACTTGGTCAGATAAGCGGGATTTATTATACGTTGGCAATTTACAAAAAGCTATTTACGATGCGCTTCATCACGTTGACATACCCATGACAGGTTATACGACCGTTGAGCTACATCAAGAATACTCGAATATACTTTTAGATCCGGACGGCATAACAATGCACGGAATCCAACGGTATAGAATAATTTTACAAACCACTTAAATACATAACGAGGATATTACTATGGCTGTTGGCGTAGGTTTTGCAGGAAGAAAAGTAACACTAACAATCGGCGGAGTCGGTAATATTGCTATTACTACTAAAGGCTTATCGGTTAATAACGAAATGATTGATGTAACAAGCGACAAGTCTGATGGTTGGGCTACTGTTTTGGCTGAACCTGGTCAAAAGTCGATTGAGCTGTCATTCTCAGGCGTTGTCGAAAACCTTAACTTGCTAATGTCTACAGTTAGCAACACCAGCCAAGTCTATGCTTGTGTATTGACTTACCCGGACGGCTCAACTGTAACAGGTGATTTTGGTTTCGGTTCGTTCTCCGACACTGGTGATTATAACGAAAAGTACACTTTTGAGGCTTCACTGGCTTCAAGTGGCGAAGTAACATTTGTAGCGGGTACTTAATTTATGGCAGGCATACAAAAAGAAATTACAATCGGGTTCAAGGGTGAGAAGTACGATATAGCTTTATCAATGGACTTGATAAACCGAATAGAACTAAAAGGCGTTAATTTGCTTAAACTTCAATTATTAGTTGAACAAGAGTCAATCCCGCCTACTAGTTTGTTATCCTCTTTTTATGCGTTACTGTTAAATTCTGCTGGTGTTGATGTTGATGCGGAGGATGTTTGGGCTGAACTTATTAATGCTGATCCAGTCGGTCTAATAAATTCGGCTAAAACTGCTTTGTCCGCTATGTTCCCTAGTAGCGCAGAGGACACACCAACAAAAAAGCCCAAGCCGAAACCGGCGAAAAAATAACAGAATATCCGTATCATACGCTTTATGCGTTAGCGGTTTCCGAGTGGGGCATACAACCGAGTGAATATTGGTTGATGTCCCCTCGTGAAATTGGCGAGATAATGAAATTTAATACACCACCTGAATTGCACAACGGAATCCGCGTTGAATTTTGGGATGATTTAATAGACCGCTCAACAGGCGAAGGATTTATTTAAATGGCTGAAAGAATTGATGGGGTCTTTGTTGAACTTAAAGCTGATGTTGATGCGTCCGGTGTAATTAAATCAGAGCAAGCAATTACAACCTCTGCTAAAAAGATACAGAATGAGTTTAAAAAGACAGATGCAGCACTGTCTGGAACTGGAAAGGCGCTAACTAGACAATCTAAGCAATCACAAAAATCAGCAAAATCAATGGCTGGTATGGGTCGCTCTGCTGGTATGGCTTCAATCCAGTTGCAACAAATGGTAGGACAGATACAAGGCGGCGTTAACCCTATGATGGCCTTAAGTCAACAAGGGGCTGATTTGGGTATTGTGCTTGGTGCGCCATTGATTGGCTCAATTGTAGGCATTGGGGCGGCAATAGGAATAAGCTTGCTTCCTGGACTTGCTAACTCAAAAAGCGCAATTGAGCAATTAGAGGAGGTTACGGTAAGCTTATCAAAAAACTTTGAACTTTCCTCAGGAGGCGTCTTAAGTTTCACAGAATCATTAAATAAATTAGCTGCAAGGTCTGACTCGTTAGCCAAGTTTGAATTAGCTTCAAATATATTTGAAGCTGGTGATATGATTAAGATAGCTACAAATGATATATCTAAATCCATAATAAATTTAAGTCAGGGTGACTTTAAATCCTTTAATGATGTTTTATTCGAATCTGGTTTATCTGTTGAGCAATTTGCAGAAAAAGCAGGTTCATTAGCTGGCTCGCTTGGAAGTGTAACCGCTAAAAAAATAATGGACACAGAAATGGCTATTTCTGGTCTAGGTAGAAAGTTAGACCTAACAAGACCGCAAGCCGTTGAATTAGCCCAAGCATTAAGTTTTTTTGCAAATAACAAAAACGCTTTAGGGGTTGGAGCGCTTGAAAATGCTTTATCGTCTCTTGGAGAACAGACTGGCCAGTCAAATAGAAAGTTAATTGATCTGGGCGATTCCTTAATCCCTCTATTTGATGGAGTTAGGCGAGGGACTGACATAACAAATCTTTTACGAATGGCAATGGCAGATTTAAATGGTCAGCTAAATTCGGAAGGTGAAGCCAAATCAATAACAAAAGCCATTGAAATGTCGCAAGTTTTAGCTCAACAGTTAGCAGTGGTTAGGGCTGAAACTGAGGGTGGCGCAAACGCAGCTAGAAGAATGGCCTTAGCGTTCGAGTTAAGCGATGGCGCATCTGGCGTATTACCAGAACACATTGCTGTTTTAATAACCGAAATAGAAAAAGCAGAAGCAGCGCAAATATCACTATCTGAAACTGAAAGAGAGGAAGCTGCAAAAACAGCAAAGGTCAAGGCTGACTTAAAAGCTCAAGAAAGCGCACGCGGCTCAAACCTAGAAAGAATTAGGAATGAGTTTAAAACAGAGTCTGAGCTATTAAAAGAAAAAATAGAAACAGAACTAATTATGCTAGAAGAGTCCTTAATAAAAGACGGACTAAAACGCGACGAATATGACGAACTAAAAAAGAAGAAAGCTGAAAAGTTAGCCGCTGATATTGGTGAAATAAACAAAAAAGAAACAGATCGAAAAAAGAAAGAAGAAGAGAATAAAAAACAAACCACTCTAGGGAATGCATCAGCTACATTTGGCGCGTTATCCACGCTAATGAATACCGAGAGCCGTAAGTTATTTGAGATCGGCAAGGCGGCTGCAATTGGTCAGGCTATCGTTGACGGCTACGCTGCTGTATCAAAAACTATGTCAAGCGTACCCTATCCGCTTAATATACCTTTAGCGGTCGCACAGGGCGCCGCTAGTGCTGTTCAAATTCAAGGCATAGCAAAGCAAAAGTTCGGCGGTGCTGGTGGTGGATCAAATACATTTAGCGGCGGATTGCCAGCGACTAGAACAACTGGAGGCGGTGCAGGTGGAGGCGGTCAAGATAGAAATATATCAATTGCAGGAATAGACGCGAACAGTTTAATTAGTGGAGGTCAATTAGTTGATACGCTAAACCAAGCGTTAGGCGATGGCTACACCGTAAACTTTGCAGGCGGCTAGTTTTTAGCATATAATCAAACAATAAATATTAAGAGGTTTCACAATGTCAACGCCATTACCCCCAGCGGGAACAGATGCACCGTCAGCACTACCAGCCGAGGGCGCTGGCACAACGGCAAACCCTACAGCAAGAACATCGGTAACGCCTAGTACTACGGCAAACCCGACAGCTAACCCAGCAGTAGCGCCTAGCACCACAGCAACCCCTACCGCGCGGACAAGTTTAACCCCAGCAACTACTGGATTGCCAACTGCTAGAAGTACGGTAGCGCCTAGCTCTACACCATTGCCTGTTGCAAACAATCCCTTAAATTCTGGCGCTGCATTGCGTACAGGTGGCGATGTTGTTAATTTAGACTTCTGTCAGCAACTTTACAACGTTGATTTTGATTACAGCCGCGCAAGTTCAGGGAGTTATATTGGTCGGAATAAAAACCAGTTTAACCAATACGATTATGTGTTAAAAAATGATTTTGTTGGTGATGTTGAGAATTTATCTTTGTATAGCGAGCAGTTTGATAATGCGGCTTGGGTTAAAGACGAAGTTACTGTTTTAGCTAATTCAATTGCCGCACCCGATAAAACCAAAACAGCCGATAAAATAATTGATAATACTGCAAATAGAGTGCACACATTAACACTATCAAATCAAACGGTTGTTTCAGGTTCTATTTATAATTTAAGTGTTTACGCAAAAGCCGGAAATTTAAATAAAATTGGGGTTTATGATGTTGATAGCGCAGACGGATATATGTTTGATTTATTAAACGGAACAATATTATCAAGTATAGGCACTCCAACAAACGGTTTTATAGAGTACGTTGGTGATGGTTGGTATAGATGCTCTATTTCAATTATAGCAGCATCAACAGCATTAAAATTCAGATTTTATTTAGACACTTTTTCCGCTTATGTCGGAACAGGGAAGTTTTTATATTTACATGGAGCGCAAGCTACTTTAGGTATTAAACCTTTACCATACGTCAAAACACTAGCAACAGCAGTAACACAATCATTCACCGCAAGCCCACGCATTGAATACGATGCGGCAACAGGTGATTGTTTGGGGTATTTGGCAGAGGGGGCGAGTACTAATTTATTTACTGATTCAGAGGAGATAGGAGGCTGGAATCCTAACGGTTCACCAACGATTACAGAAAATTCAGGACTGGCATTAGATGGTACATTTTCAGCTGATAGGTTTGTAACTACTGGTGCTACATCTGGGGTTTTTAAAGCAGCCGCAACAGTAATAGGATCTACATACACCGCGTCAGTTTATTTAAAAAATAACAATCCTGAAACTGTTCAAATAAAATTAAATGGCGCAACCGCAGAAGCTAGATTTAACACGATTACAGGACTCGTTACCTCTATAGGGGCATCAACTCTTAATGCAAACATTAAATATATATCAAACGGTTGGTTTAGGTGTTCAATTAGTTTCATAGCGATAGCTACATCTAGCACAATTGTGCTTTATGGCTCAACAGCCGCCGATTATTTGATATGGGGCGCACAATTCGAAGCCCTACCATTTGCCACTAGCTATATAAGAACAGAAGGATCGGCGGTTACTAGGGCGGCTGATTCTTTAGATTTACCCATAGGACTTTTACCAAACTTTAATAGTAAGTTTTCAATAACTAGCGTGGCAAGTTTAATTGGAAATTTTGCGGTTTCATCTGGGAACAATCAGCAACTATACAATATTGAAGGAGTTACAAGTCGATACTTACGATTAATGGATAACGGCACAGGAGAGGCTCGACTTAGAGAAGGCGTGAATTCAGTATCTTACAATGTAGAAGTTGGTGGTTTAGCAGCAAAAAGATACACTAACAGTAGTGGTCTTGCTAGTTTTGAACTCTATGTCGATAATATTAGTCAAGGCACTGCTGTAAAGTTACCACCTAGCGGCACTGCAACCACCTTTTCAATGGCGGGTAGTTTATACGGCAACGTTAAAAGCTTTAGAGTTTACAATTACGCACTAACAGCAGACGAGGTAAAAGCACTATGATGTTTATAATCGCAATACCAGAAGGCACAACATTTGAAGCTATGCCGGAAGCCTTGCAAAAAACTATTGCAAAACATAAAGGTGTTTTTGCTGATAGTCGTTTAGTCGATACAGGTGTTTATCTTGGTAAAGAATTACGTTTGATTAATGCTGATATTGATGCAGCAACATTAAATGCAGTGACTAACAATGATTTATTTGACGAGGACGGCAACCAATACGGGTTTGATTTAGATTGGGATGTTTTAGCAGTTGAAAATGAAACCGTTGACCAGTCTGTATTGTTAAATTACTGGATAGACACTAACGTCTTTGACGACGAAGGAGATATTATAGGCACAGAACCTGTTAGTGATTTAACCGGCAAGATTCAAACTTGGGCTGGTAAGTCATGGGTTTATTGATACCTGTACAGGATAACGCATCAGCGCCTTTCGCATTAAATCATGCGAGAATACTACACAATAATTTATTAACTGGATCTGCTGCTACTTCAAGCGGCGGAGTAAATCCGTCATATACTTTACTGCCAAACACATTCGAGCGGTTTACTTTTACGGAAACACAAACGATTACCTATGTATTGCCGGTTAATGTAAGCATAGACACTGTATGCTTAGGCGCTCACAACTTAGGTGATAAATATTCAGTATTAGCATCGTACAAGGCGACTACAGGCGGCACACTAGTATCATTCGGTGCGACTACTCCCACAACTGATACGGCAATAATGCTGCATAGTGCTACTACTGTTAGCGTTAAAGAGTTAATAATTACATTCACCGGCACGGTGGACGGCTACGTTGGTGTTGTTTCAGCGGGCATTTCAATGCAAATGCCAAGACCATTCTTCAGCGGTCACTCACCTCTGCCATTGTCAGCAGTAACAGAGTATTCAAATTCAACAACAGAAACAGGTCAATGGGTGGGTCGTGAAATTAAATCAAGAGGGTTCGAAACTTCTGTTTCTTGGGATAATCTTCCGAGTGATTTTGTTCGTGGTGATTTTTTTGCGTTTATGCAAAATGCCAAGTCTTTGCCTTTCTTTTTTGCGTGGAATCTCTTATTATATCCTAATGATGTTGGCTATGTTTCTGTTAATGAAGATATAAAGCCATCACTTAGCGGCAGAAGAACGTATATGAGCGTTGGGTTTGACTTGCAAGGACATGGTTAATGGCTTTTGATACACTTAGAGGGCAATACACAAAGGAACACTTTTGGTATTGTGAGGTAGAAGTTAACTCAAACACATATCGTTTCTGTGAAAACAGATATACTTTGCCTGTTGGACTTTCTGCAATTCCGACAATGACCGGGCAAACAATGTCACCGGCGCGAATAGACTTAGGCGGCGGGTTAGGCGTTAGAGCAACCGCATCAGTATCAATGAATGAGCATCAAGACTACACAATATACGGAACAGCATCAGCGCCAGTTCGGTTCTGGGCTAATTGGCGAGCAAAAAACGCAGGGTATCAAGGCGGCAGGCTTTCAATATATAGCGGTTACATAGAAAATAATATTTATTCTACTGATAACTTTCAGCGCAGAGATTACGTCATAGAATCATTTTCTATGACTGAAAAAGGCGTCTCTTTAACTGCTAAAGATACATTAAAACTAGCATCAAACGATAGAGCAAAAGCGCCTCAGAAGTCAGCAGGCAAACTTTCTGCTGATATTATAGATACAACTACCAGTATCACATTAACTCCCGCTGGTGTTGGTGCTAGTGGTTATCCTGCAAGCGGCTTTGGTAGAATGGGCGACGAGGTTGTTTCATTTACTCGATCCGGCGATAATTTTACTATTGTACGTAGCCAGTATACGACTTTAGCGATTGAACACTCACAAAACGATGAGTTTCAATTATGCCTGCAATATAGTGATTCATTGGCTGATATTGCATACGACTTGCTAACTGAATATGCGGGTGTTCCTGCGGCTCAGATTGATAAGTCTCAGTGGGATAGTGAAAGTGATTTGTATTTCCCAGGGCTATACGAGACTTTAATCACTGAGCCTATAGGTGTCTCAGACTTACTTAAAGAACTCGGAGAGTCAGCGCCGCACTATTTATTTTGGGATGAGCGAGTCAATAAAATAATAATGACCGCAGTTAAACCACCTCCAGACAGTTCAGATGTATATACGCCAGAGGCGAACTTTTTATCTGGTAGTGTTTCAGTAAAAGATAAAACGGCAATGAGGGTTTCAACTGTAATCGTAAACTTTGGACAAAAAGACCCTACAGAAAAACTAGACGAAATTAGGAACTATAAACAAGGTTATATAAGAATAACCCCAACTAGCATAGCTAAGTATGGCGGCATACAAGCATACAAAGTGATAAATAGCAGATGGATAAACAACTCAAATAGAGCCGCTGCGATTAGACTGGCTGCTAAGTGGGGGAGAAGATTCCAAGATACACCGAGAGAAGTTAGCTTTTCACTTGATGCAAAAGATGGCGCTTTATGGACTGGCGATCCGCTATTCATTAATAGCGATTTAGTGCTAGATGAGACAACAGGCAATAGGTACGATATGCCGGTGCAAGTAATTAGCGCGGGTGAAAGCAAGGCATATAAGTACACAGCGATAGAACATGGCTACGGCATAGAATTGCCGGAAGATTTAGACAGCGATGATCCGAACCAAAGATTAGTTGTTTTAGCCGGTAACATTGAAAATATAAACCTTCGCGCAGAATATGACAGTGTTTATCCAGATGTTTTGGATACGTATGATATTGTATTTGTGTTTGATTCATCTTGCGTAACAGGATCGACATCACTAACCGAGGCCGTTAACACCGGATCATTCCCTGGTACATTGGCAAACCCAATAAAACTAGATGTCAGGGGTTTAATTCTTGGTCTTGGTGGAACTGGTGCTAGTACTGGCGGATCTTCAACTGCGGGTGGTTTAGGATTAAAATTAGCGGCTAATATAAGGTTGGTTAACTCTGGTATAATTGGCGGCGGTGGTGCGGGTGGTGAAGATACATCAAGCGTTGGAGTGCAAGCTGCTGGCGGTGGTGGTGCTGGATATTTGAATGGGGTTGCTGGTACTGGAACAAATAACAATGGCTCTGCTGGTATTGTAACACAAGCACAAGATGGGACAAATACATCAGGCGGATCAGGTGGTTTTGCTTCATCTACTGACGGATTTGAGCCTCAAGAAGCAACAGGCGAGGACGGCGGTGGCTTAGGTGATTCAACAAGTGGATCAGCAGGTGGTGCTGCGATAGACCGCGACGGGTTTACCATAACTTATATAACAACAGGAGACATAAGAGGATCAATATTGTGATAATTAAAACTATATTTAGATTAGCTATGTTTATTTTCGCACCAATCATTTTATTTATACCTACAATTTACGCAACAATAAAAGAGTTAGATAGGTTGCCGTGGGGGTTAGATTATATTTTTGGTTGCCGTGAAGATGGCTGGAATGGTACTGGATGCGACCCAGAAAATATACGTAAGTATTGGAAAAACGTAGACGGTAAAACAATACAAGGATGGTATCCAGACTACTTAGGCGTTATCTGGTCTGATTTATCTATATTTAAAAAGTGGTGGTATGGTTATAAATGGTGTTCTCAAAGGAATGTGTGCTGGAATTTACGCCTCACAGATTGGTTTGGCACATCTATACATTTTGACGATATAAAAATAATAAAAATAGATGATGGAGAGGTTGAAAAAACTGCAATTTGGATTGGAAAGGACGGTAAAAAAAGATATTTTAAGCGCAGAAAAGTGTTTGGTTTGGCTTTTGACTATGGCTATGAGTTTTATTTTGATTATTTTAACCCTAACCACATATGGTATAACCGAGTAAGAAAAGAGGGCTATACTTTCAATGTGGCTCCATTCAAAGACAGATCGATTCCATCCTTTAGACCAAGATTTAAAAAGTAATGTTAACAATTAAACGCACATACAACAAAACACACACATCGGGCGAGTTAACCTTGCCCGATGGACAAGTAATGGCATCGCTTGAATTACCGTGGAATAACAATAGGGTCAATATATCTTGCATTCCAGAGGGTGATTACTTCTTTATGCGTGATATAACAGGCAGACACACCTATTTTAATGTTTTAGGCGTTGATTCCCGCACAAGTATAGAATTTCATCCTGCTAACAATGTCAGTCAACTACTAGGTTGCATCGCACCATGTTTACGCTTAAATAGTAACGGAATTGCGGTTGCTTCTCGTACAGCGTGCGAAAGAATGTTACAATTCTACAGTGAGTTAAATGTTAAATATTTGATGAGGATTTATTCATAATGTGGTCAGCCATAGTCACAGCAACATCAACTATATTCGGCGGATGGGTAGACTTAAAGAAAAGCAAATATGAAGCAGCCGCAGCAAAAGAGTTGCGCGTCATTAATGGCGAGTTTGATTATGACATTATGGCTATGGAAGCGGCTAAAACATCATGGAAGGATGAAATAATTATGATGATATGGTATAGCCCTTTAGTAATAGGTTGGTACGACAAAGATACTGGCGGTCTAATTG
>Ga0222646_100081_pt1 | contig 35666 bp, 57 predicted proteins | sample AntAcemetagen293_FD_179819 | JGI IMG/M metagenome (GOLD analysis project Ga0222646, IMG submission 179819) | Saline water microbial communities from Ace Lake, Antarctica - #293 | ecosystem: Environmental > Aquatic > Non-marine Saline and Alkaline > Saline | place: Antarctica: Ace Lake | collected... | reverse complement strand
TAGTATTGGCGTTTGATCTTGTAATTCTTCGCCTGCGTGACTGTATAGCGATTGATGATAAACGTTATCGATTAGCTCAAGCACTCGGTATTGATACTCTTGTTCAATCTCAAACCGTCTGACAACTGTTTCCTGCACTTCACGCAAAACAACCAGCGTTAATTTCTGCTCGTTGTTTTGTACTGAGTAATGCCAGTTTATGATTGATTCATAAGGGTAATGCAATATTTTAGGGCGTAGGTTTCTTGCCTGTTCATCTAATATTGACACCCTGCCTGTAGTGTTCGGATAGTCTACCAGCAAGCCAGAGCGTGGCGTTATCATTGCATCTTTCACGGCTTCTTTGGCTGAGTCTCTTAGACTATTACCACGACCGTTTGAATTTGTTTTTAGATACTCAATGGCTGGTGGTATTTCACATACTGCGGATTTACTGAATATTAGCCCGCTTAGACCGTCAACAGTGCGACCGGATGCGCCGTAAAAATATGCCAGTGATAAATATATATTGTAACTAGCTCGGCCTTCTAGCGTTACGTTGTTAGACCGTATTACGTTGTAACCGTTTTGATCGTCACCGTAAGTAGTGCAGCACATCGAAGGCAAAGGCGGTAAAAATACTTCTTCCTCTTTCTTAATTGCTCGTTCGCCCGCTACTGCTGTCCGGTTTCTGAATACGTCTTTTAATAAATCGTCGTATCCTATTCTTGGTGTTGTTACTGACATTGTCATGATATAAGCCTTGTACGTTTAACCGATGGCTTAACCACAGGGAATTTATAGCTAATAAGGTACCCATTAGCGTCGTTTGTATGGTCGTTACCAGCGCTCTTATCTGGCTCACCTGCTTTATTATACGTCTGCTGCTCTAAGTTTGCACTATGCGTGGGGCACAGCTTAACATTGACAAAGTGTGCGCCGTTATTAAACGACTGATTCATAGCTATCACGCGGTCTTTTACAAATGGGTTCTTGCTTGGTGCGTATACGTTAAACTTTGCAGACCTGAGCAATTGTACACTTGATTCACTTGCCGATTGTGCGTTTCGATTCTTTCCGCTTGCGTCCGGGTAAACGTTAATCTGGCATTGCTGATACTTGCCTTGTATAGAGTCAATCATTGAAGGCGTATCATATCCGCCTATTATTTCGCCAACGTCATAGACTTTTTTATTCCTGATAACAGATATAACTGAACTCATGTTGCATACGTTGAAATCCATCCCCACATGAATCGGCTCTTTACCATCCCATTCTACGTCAGTGTTATTTTCTACCCTATCAAAGTCTTTGTAAACAGTGCCGCTTGTTAGGTTAACAAAGTCGCCGTCTATGTAAGCGTTAATAAGATTGTCTGGATAACTATCAATTAAAGTCTGTATATAATCCTCTGGCAAGTATGGATTACTTCTAGTTGATGCTTGAACCATTTCATGACCTATGAATTTATCTTTTTTCCATCGCTCATGGACAAATTTAAAGCCCTCTGGCGTAGTAAATACTGCTACTGTGTTCATAGGCTTGGCTGTCGTTTTAATGTAAGTTGATGGCACTTGTCTGTTACGTGCAATTATCTTAATCCACGCCTCTTTTGCTTTGTCTGCTGGCAATGTATCCAGCTCATCAATCTTAGACCTAAACGATTCATAACCTATTATTCTGGATGGGTTATCTAAAGTCCTAAGAACAAAGTCACCGAACTGGCTTGATGATGTGTAAATTACGTTCTCAGACTTGTTATATTTATATCTAACGCCCCAATCAATAAGCTTTTCTTCCATGCGTGGCGCAAGTATTAATCTAACCAAATCATAAGTAGGCTCATACATAGCTATCAGTGAGTCACTACCGCCTTCTAATGAGTCAAGTAATGCAGACACACACATAATTTCACTCTTGCCCGTTCCGAAGCCAGCCACGAATGCTGGATACTTGCAGGTCAAGTCCAATAGTTGTTTCTGTGGTGCTGTTAAACTAATCTTTACTTGCACCTACGACCTCAATTAAAACCTTAGTTAAGCTATCAACTGCGCTGGATTCTTCATGCTCGACCTTTTCTCTCCAGCGTTTCGGCTGCCTGTTGTTCAACCAGTATTTTATAGCCATCGGATCAGGTGGATACATTCGCGTCACATCATGTGTGATTATTTCTCCCTGATGATTAAAGACTTTTGTCTCTTTATGCGAGTAGCCTTTAGCTCTTTCGTATAAGCTTGCTGTAACTTCCATGTCTGCTAGGTCTTTACCAGCCTTTAAGGACTCCGAAAAAATCGGATATTGCTTTTTCCATAAGTTAAAAGTTGACTCAGCCACGCAAAAAAACGCAGCCATTTCTTTATCTGTATAGCCGAGCAAACCTAACTTTCTTGCTTGCTCGTTATAGACATCGAGATACTTTTTTGGCCTGCCTTTTTTTACTGCCTTTGGCATAATTAATACTCTTTAGATACGTTTATAATAACATGCTCGGTCTAACTGTTATTCGTGATACTTCACCGTATTTTTTGCTGTAAGTGATGCAAGTTGTACCACGCTCTGATATGTAGCCACCTCGTGACGCATGAGCATCAGCAGCGGCAAGTGTCTGGTGCATCTCTCGTATCATGCCTGCGTTTTCTTTCACCTGTTTGTGATGCATATGCCCCTCATGACTGTATCTATACTCAGTTGCGCCCCACTGTTTCGGAAACATGCTTGGGACTATACTTAGGAGACTGTCTTGCCCTTTAACGTGTCCATGGTGAAACGCCAGCATCGTGCTGCCATGTACAACGCAATAATACGGCTTAGGTGAATTATCAATAGTAACACGAGGGTCATTCTCATACAGCGTATAGAATATTTCTTGCAACCAGTGTGCGCTTGCGATGTCATGATTACCCTCAGCACAAATTAGGTGGACAGATTTATGTTTAGTTAATGCCATGTCAACTAATGCTCTCAGGCATTTTATAGCTACTCTTATCATTTTGTGAAATCTGCTATCAGCATCCAATACATGACCGTGACCTGGTGTGACTGCTTTATGACCGTCAAAATGTAAAAAGTCGCCCATTTGATTTATCACACATCTATCAGCATTCGGGCTATTTGCTATCATGTGGCTAAATGCGCCGATCAATGTGTTCTCAGCTATTTTTATATTCCAATTGTCCCCGCCTTCCTCATGCCATGCCAGCATACCAATGTGATAATCAGTGATTGTATACATGTTTAGCAAGTCAGTGTTTGCCGAGCCTTTGTAGCTAATAGGTTTTAGTCTTGGGATAACTTGGCAAGCTGACTTTATAGCCTCTAACATCATCTCGTGCTGGCGTTCAGCGTCAACCGATGTTTTTACCCACTGTATTTTCGTACCGCCGTCAGCGTCGTATAGGGTTGATGTGCCTTTTACTAGATAACCGTCGGGCGCTGTGTGAGTCATGTCATGATTAGGTGCATAACCTATTCTAGCTACCCTGGACACTAAGCCTTTTAGACTGCTTGATATTGTTGCTGGCTTAATACTAAAAAAGTCGGCTGCTGCTTTTATGCCGCCATGTTTTCTTACTGCATCTATCAGCTCTCGTTGTCTTATAGTGCCGTAACTGTAGATTATATCGTCTATTTCGTCGATTAAGCTCACCCAAAAACTCCTTTTATATCCTTACGAATTTGTTTAGGATTAGTGTTCATGTCATAAACTCCTACTAGGTTAGAGTCTTCCAGTCTGATACGTTTAGCAGAGTCGTACGTGTTAGCAAAGACACAGTATATTTGCGTGGAGTATTTACCGACTTTCTTAAATACGGCTAAAGGGCTGTCCGGATTAGCAGATTCAGCCCTCGTTAATATCATCATTGTATCGTTCATTGCATCATAACATTGATTGCTAGTATCTGTATTTTAACACAAATTTACAATGCAAGTTGTTTTTTAATCAACTTCTATCAAATCCATTACTAACCCATCTGCAACCTCAATAGACCCTCCCTTGCTATTCACATAGTAAGTAAACTGTGAAAAGGCGTCATATATATTTTTGCACTCAACTGTTGTCATGTCGTATGTTATGCCGCTTATGTGACATGAGCATTTATATTCACTCATAACCCTACTCCTAAATAAAAGTTGATATTGTCATAATTCATAAACTATCCACCAGACGTTTAATGCTGCGATGTAAATAACTATTATGACGTATCGATGATAAGTGTCCACCTTCCAAATGAGCCAGGCAAGATATGAGTAAATCTTCGCAGACTGCCGCCTTTTCTTTGTCTGCCTTATCTTCTCGATCTGATGTTGTCATTGCCTTGGGCCTGCAAATCTCAAGTTCTATTGTGTCAACCTGATTTTTGTATGACTGTATAACAGCTCTTACATCATCAATATTGACTAACAAACCGCCAGTTATTGGACATATTCCTTTGACTGAAATGGCTAGCTCTTGGCTCATAAATCACCCATCAATTTAATAAACTCATCGCTTTTACTAAAAGATAATATCATTACAACATTCCCATTGTTGTACAGCAGTACCGTACCTATGAAGTCGTTTTCATAATTTGGCATCTCAAAATAGTCGAAGAATAATGTCGCGTGACCCATCAATAGCATCAAGTGACCTTTTGAATAAGATAAACTAAGCATTACATAACCCCTTAATCCATCCTGACAGCGTTTTCCCTTGTGCCGTAGCCTTTGCTTGCCACTGTGCTTTCATCGTGCGTGTAACTTTCATGCTTATTCTTTGGCTTGCTACTTCTGGTTTTTCTTTTGATTCAATCATTGATTAATTCCTAGTTTTTTATTGAGTTAATAGTGTACACCTACATATTGAAGTGTACACCTTTATTTGTATTTAAATTAATTTGTTCCGCTCAACAATAACGCCCACTTTCAACTCGCTCAATTGCCTAGCCATGTCTCTATACGTCGTGTTAAATTCATTCGCCATACCCTGCACGCTCATACCCATGCCAGCCAATCTCTTTAACTGCCCCCTGCGCTCATCCTTACAATGCGCCTCGTTATCCTTATATACTGGGCTAGGATTAGCTTCTTTGTACTCTCTGCGTATCTCTAGCGCACTACAGTCGTTACGGGTCATTATTGATGATAAGTGATTGTGAGTGTACCCAAGTTTAGCGGCAATGATTTTAACTGGTATGCCAAGCTGTATCATCTTGACCAGCTCATCTTTGATGCCTTCAAATACTGAGTTATTTCTACGCCTCATGATCGAGGCCTTATTAAAAACACATTTCTTGGCAATTCTTCATCTTGATCCGGCTCATCTAAAAATACTTTGTTAATTAAAGCTTTGATTATTTCGCAGGCCTTTCTTTTGGATTTTATATCACTAATTTCAATTCCTACGCCTTGTTCATTTGACAACCTTATAATCAAATCAATCTGTTTTTCGGTCGGTTTATTAGAGTTCGTATCTGCGCTTAATTTAGTTGCTTGGCATAAAAAATCTTCTAAGCTTTTTGACTCCCTAAATGTCATTATCCCTCTGTATAATTTCATTCTGAATTTTCTTGATACAGGTATGTATATAAAAACCCTGTCGTTTATCACCACCTCGACTTGAAAATAATTAAAAAGCTCTGCTGTTTTAGGTTTTAATTTTTTTGACTTTAGGAATTTAACAGCATCGTTAGTTTCAGTGCATGATAGCGGTAATCTTTTTGCTTTAAAAACTAACTTACTCATTTCCCAGCCCCCATTGAAAGTTCGTTTAACTCCTGCTCTGCCTGTAAAGTTCTCAGGCTACCCAATGACCATCTGAGCATATGTGTAACCAAACATTGAAGCAACGTCTGAGTAGCTCAATAGCGTTTTATCTGGCATGTCATTAGTCCAATTTGGCAGCGTTACTTTTTTAAATTCACTCATATTTTATTTCCTTGGTTATATTTACTTTCTGCCATCTCACAAAATATTCCGCATTCGATTTTAGGCTCGTCTTTTAGTCTACCTCTCTTTGGGTCTAGGTCATGCAAATACAAAGGCTGACCACCTTTAGGCTCTTTTAGTACTGTATACCCTTTGCGCCTCTCAAAGTCTGCCATCTTTTTAAACTCATCAGGAAAGTCTACTCGTATCTTGTTCCAGTATCCCATGCCACCTTTGACGCAACCTACGCAGTTATTATGCTCATACCCTAACTTGTACATCTCTGGCAGTTCTATACCTGCACGTTCAATCATAGACAACGTAGCCTCCTTTGTTATATTTCCATCAATCAAGGGCCAGTGTGTAAGTATTTCGTTATTTGCATCAATGAACTTATCAGCCCTATCGGCCTCTTCCACTGTGTACCCGAACACATGCAAATCATCATGTCTTTGAAACTTTGTCCTAACTTGCTTCTTTAGTGCTCTTGTGCAAGGGCTACCTGCTGGCGTTCTCATGTAATTTTTCTCGAATACATTGTAGATACTACCTTCATAACCTTCATGAATTATTGTAGTGATTGGATAGTTAAACCACTCTTGGCACTCATTTAAGAACCTTTCATTATCTTTGTGTTCTTCTTTTATTTTACAATATGCGATTACAACTTCATCATACTGTTCTCTAAGCTCCTTATCCGCTAAAACCATTTTTGTAGCTACTGCACTAGCAGCCCCGCAACTAAACCAACAAATTATTCTACTCATATTTTATCCCCGTTTAATTTACAGCAGTATCGTATGTAATCTGACATGCTCATGTTGTTTAATGCCGCTAACCTAGTTAAGTTTTTGCGCTGAGTTATAGTTAGCACTATGTTGAATCGTTCGATCGCCTTCTCTGGATGCTTCATTTTTAAACCTCGGTTATAGCCCCGTAGGGCTGCTGATTAAACTGCTGTAGAAAACCTACCATCAGTGTATTGCACGACCATAAATACTTTTTTTCCCTTTAGCTTTCTTGCTTTTATTATGTTTCTTGGCTGACCTTTGTGCATGTAGACAACTGAGCTTAAAATTACCGCTGTAGTTGTTTTTAGTGACTGCTCTAGTGTTTGATAAAACATATTATTTACTCTCTTGGTTTACTGCATTAAAAGATTGGCTTTTGCTTACAAAAACTGGAAGGTGCTTGTGCAAGTCATATAAACCGTCTTGACCCTCACCCTCACCTTTGTAATTACAAAAACATACTACTAACGTATCTTTAGTAATCTTAAAATCTGGATATTTATTGGCAAACCAGTCCTCCGCAAATTCTTCAAAGGCTTCCATCGAAGCATGATAACTTTCTAATTCATAATCATCGTCACAATAAGAATTATAAGATTCTTGCGGAGGCACTGGCGCTTTGTTGCCAGTCTCGGAGATATAGAGATGGGCGGCCAACTCAATGATTAAAGCGCTTTCTTGATCTGCAATTTCTTCATCAGATAACGTGAAAGGCTCAGATCGAAAAGTGGCGTTATACATCCGGTCGCAAGCCTCAATTGCTAAATCAATGCCGCCTAGTTCTGACACTGCACTTTCCATCGCTGCTGTTGCTGCTTTTAGATTAGTCATGTTATTTACTCTTGTTGGTTGGTCTGCATTGTTTCGATATAAAGAGTGTACACCTAATGTTGTGTGTGTACACCTTTATTTGTAATTAATTTAAATCACCGCTTAACTAGCCCCGCTTTAATGTATCGCCTGACCCTATCTTCCATGTCAAATTGGTCATACTCAGACTGAAATATTTCTGCCTTAGCCTGGGCATTACGCAACTGTTTTGTCATTATCTTCCAAGCCCACCGAGCTGCTGCCAGGTTTTTATTTTCCTCCACTTGCTGCTCTGGTGTTATGTTGTGTGTCATTTAAAACTGTCGTTAGCTTCCACGTAATCATCATCTGAGCAAGCAAATCGCTGGTAATCCAACTCGTTACGCAACATCTTAATGCCTGCTTCACCAAACCGAACCTTGTTAAATATTTCCATAGTCAGCATCCCTTTATGGGGTTTTAAGTCCTCACTCGGAGTATGCAAGAATATCAAGGCATCACTGTCGTTCTCAATCGCTCCGGTTTCTCTCAAGTCACTAGCGTTTGGCACTCCTATCGAGTTCTTTTTTAACTGCGCCAGAACGATTCCAGCGCAACCTAATTCCATGAATAGATCCTTCAATCGGTTAGATGCGTTCGTTAGCTCTTGGTACATATTGCCACTGTCAATTTTTAGTCTCTGGATGTAGTCAATGACGATTAAATCTAATTCCCCGTACTTGGCTTTTATCTGCCTGGATTTGCGCTCTATGTCGTCAATACTCAATCCGCTTGAATCATCAACATGCAATTTACTAGTCTTAACTAGCTGTATCGCATTGCTGACCCCATTCCACTGATGATCCTCTAGTTGCCCCTTCTTAATCGCTGAGAATGGCACGTTTCCGATGTCTGAGACTAACTTCATCATGACTTTCTGGCGTTTCATCTCCATACTGAAAAACAGTGACCGCCTACCCTGCAAAGTGTAATGGCCTAAAATGTTAAGCGCCTTCGTTGTCTTACCACCGCCTGACCTAGCAGCCAATCCAATATAATCGCCAGCATGGAATCCTCCGGTAGCTTCATCAATGTGATAATCACCTGTTGATAATCCAGACAATCCAGTCTCGCTTTTAGCTAGTCGCTCCATTTCATCAATGAAGTCAGTGCATAAATCATCTACTCCATGTATAATCTCCTCGCCGTTAGACTGAAACAACGGCTCTAAATCCTCATACAATGTTCTCCTAGTCTCCTCATAGCCATTCTTAGCGTATATATCGTCGGAGGCTTTGTAACACGCCTCTATTATCTTTCTACCGTTCCAGTGGCGTATTACGGCTTCACAATAAGCTATTGCGTTGCGTGATGAGGGCGTATCCTTGCTCAACTGGATTAAATATGGGAAATGTTCGCCAGTCTGATGTTTTTTCTCTAGGTAATCGCCTAACGTAACAATGTCTATTGCCGTCTTTCTTGATGCAAGCTCTTTAATCGCTGTAAATATAATCGAGTTAGTATGGTTGTAGAAATGCTCAGGGCGCAGTATTTCAAGTACGCCGTTCAATACTTTCTCGTCTACTAGTATTGAACCGATTATAGATTGTTCAGCAGTAGAGCTGTTAGGTGGTATTTTTAAATTATTCATTTTATATCCCTAACTGGTGGTTCTGGTAATAGCATCCAGTGAGTGCAAACATCAAAACGCCCGTCTCCTGACTCTCTTACTTTAATTCTATTATTAAATACCCTGCCTCTGCCTGAATATATTTGATCGCTATCGTCAACCATGATTATGTGATCACTGTCGTTAGGTAATTCGGTTTTTGCATTTATCCACTTAAACATTAATCTTTTCTCCAAGGTGTTTTTTTAAGGTAGTTAACAAAGTGCATGTTTGTGTAACTGTTGAACCCGTCAGTCTTATGTGTCGAGCTGATATTTTTAGCAATAGCGTTAACTTCCTCTTTGAAATAATCTACATCGTTATTTTTAAAGTAACTAGCATTAAATGTTTTTATCCAAGCAAGATTCTTAGCATCCTTTTTTATAGAGTTATCATTCGTGCCAATCTCTTTTTTAGTCTTGCTCCAAACTTTCCAGACATGTTCGAATGCTTTGTTAATAACATCGCGTTGGTCTTGACCAACATTATCTTTTATATTTAACTGAGTAGATTCTAACTGAGTAGATTCGTCGCCGGATAACGGCAGGGGGCCCTGCTTTTTAACGGCAGGGGGGGTGCCGTCTCTAGGCATGGGGGTAGATGTTTCCCATTCAGTCATTGGAAGACATATTTTATACGTGTTTGATGTCTGGCCTTTATCGTTAAATCTATTTTGCTTAACTATGATCCCCGCGTTAATAAGATCATCAATGTGCTTACGTGTAGTGCTAGAAGATACGCCGCATCTAATGGCTATTGTTTTATGACTAGGAAAACAGACGCCGTTATCATCAGCAATGTTTGACATCATTATCAATATAAGTTTTTTGATAGGGTTGCCAGCGTTATACGCCAGCGACCTATAAGTGTATTTTGCACTCATTGCTTAAACCTTAACTCTTATAAAATCACAATTTAAAGCTGCGATGATTGCTCTTTGCCTATCACCATCCTTAGCTCTATGTTGCGTTTTCTTGTGGTGGTTTTCGTCTATTTCATAAGCAACGTTATTTATCTCATCGTAACCGTCAACTCTGTAACCTAAAACGCTAAACTGTCTATTTAAAGTAATGCCCTTTATTTGCTCAATAGTTAATAGTGCTGCGCTTTCCCTTTGGCAAAAAGACCTTAGATGAAATTCATCGCAATACTCTGTCGCCCACTTTTCATAATATTCAGCTATTCTTGGTGATGCCCATGTACCGCCGCCATGCCTGCCCTTTTTGATTAATATCTCTGTACCAATTAACTCCTTAAACCTTACTGTAAACTTGTTGGGAAGCTTGCGAATTTCGCCTCCAAGCTTCTTGTGCATATCCGTTAAAGAAACAAATCCTTCATTCATAATATTGACCTTAATCTTGTAATTAAAACTCATGGTATCACTTTAATTTGTAATGTACAAATGAATACGCATTTAAACATTTAACTTTAACTAAAGCATTGTTTTACATAGGCAAATTACTAACATACCAATAACGGGCATTTAGGATGTTTAAATATTACATATAAGAGGAGGCTTGATTAATAAAGCATCCTCAATGCCCATGTAAACCAACGGCTAATGATATTGTGTAAATATTTATAGAATAAGATTAAGGCCATATGGCAGGCATAAAAAAGCCCCATTTCTGAGGCTGGTGTTTATTAGACTGGTGGGCTTGATATGTTTAGGTTAACTACCCTACCGCACTCTTTAAGACTGCATAGTATGTCGGTTATTTCTTCAATTGATCTGTAGTCTAATATAAAATCATTGATACCGTTGTGATCATCATTAGCCACTACGTATCTCATGTGATCCTCTGGATTATAATACATTATCCACCAGCCTATTAGCTCACCATCAACTGGGCAAGGATACTTGAACAGCTCAACTACATAACCGCTGTCATCATATGCTGGCCCATTCATTGTGTTTATGAACTGCTCCATAGTGCAAACTCTAAATTCGTTGTCTTGTTTGCGTCCTAAATAATCTCTTATGTTAGTTACGTTGTTCATTAGTTTTATCCTGTTAGTTAAATTGTATTACCCTACTCTATAGCGCCTTTTATCCTCGTCTCTGCTACTGCAAAGTAAACTTCGTCTAGTTCAATACCAATGAAGCTGCGGTTTAGGTTTTTTGCTGCAACTCCTGTTGTGCCGCTGCCCATAGAAAAGTCTAAAATTGTTTCGTTTTCGTTGGTGTAGGTTTTGATTAGGTATTCCATCAGTGCGACTGGTTTTTGTGTTGGGTGTAAGCTTTTATAATTTGGATTATTAAATTTTAAAATGGTTCTAGGATATGCAAGTCCATTATTATTAAAAACCCTAGTTAATTTAAAATTTCGTAAAGCTTCGCCTTTATCTACAGTCCTTTTTTTTTCTACAACAATTTTAGCTCTATTCATCTGTGGATTATATAAAGGTTGTTTTTTATAAAAAACAATTATACTTTCGGTATTTCGTAAAGGTTGTTTTTTAGCTGACATGCTGCCTGTAGGTCTGGTTTTTTCCCAAATCCAATCATACTTATACTGTTTTATGTTGCTGCATCTTAAAAAACTGCTAAAAGGCTCTGACCCAAATAATACTATTGCACCGTTAGGCTTTATAATCCTTTTAAGCTGCTCCCACATCGGTTCAAGCGGTATAATTGAATCCCATTTACATTGAGTAGTGCCGTATGGCGGATCAGCTAGGATCATGTCAACTGATCCGCTCTCAATGTCTTTCATCTTCTCTAGGCAATCGCCATGTATTAATTTTATCATTACTAGTTCTTCCTGCTGTTGATTTCTTTTATATCCTGCCGTCCAATACTGTCAACTGACGTGTTGTGGAAGTACTGGCAGAACGGGCATTTATACGCTCTTTGTTTATGTGTTTTACCGATGCGTTTTAGAAACTGTTTGGCACGGGATCGGGTCGAGAACGTGAGTTTTTTGCATATTGTAAACCCTACATCAATCATCTACTTGACGTTTATTAGTTGTTTACTGGCTAGTATCTCTCTCGTTCTAGCTGCGCCCTGGTAGCCCATGATTAGTAAATCATCATAGCTGTGATGCTTATCTCTGACCCTACCGTCTAGCACGTCATGACATGAGCTACAGCAGTATGCTATTTCTAAGTCAGAAACTTTGCGACCCATTCCAGCACCGCTGCCAATGTGTGCGGCAACTGTGGTTTCGTCGTTAAAGTTGCAAATGCCAGGTATGCGAACCTGACATTCTTCGTTACGTGCTGAATCGCGTATTTTTTTAGACTTCATTGGTTAATTCCTGATTTAAATGCCGTTAACTTCTCTAGTTTCTGCCCACTGCCTAGCATTTGGAGACAAGCCTTTAGCTAAGTTTAATTTAAATTTTTCGGCTTTTATCTTACTGCCTGTAACACCTCTTGGATAAAACTCTCCTCGAGTGTCACTTATTCCGATTACGTAATACATTTTCATTATTTATTTCCTATTGCGTTAAAATATAAATCATCCGGATGCGTGAGTTTTGCACCAAGCTGCTCAAGTGCGTAGTACTCGAAACGCTGTAGATACTCGCTAAACTTTTTAACGGATAGCGTTTTAGTCTCACTCCTATAAATAACGGTTTCATTATTCAGAGTCACTACTCGAAGCGGTAATAATTTGCGGGCTATCAGTTCGTGTATGTCCTCAGAGCTACATACAAGCCCCTGCGATGTAAAGACATGTTTAGCCACTTCATTGCACCACATAAAATTAAGCTTGTTCTGTGCTAGTCTGCGGTTGTCTGTTGCCTCCTCTATTGTGATTTTAACAGGTGTATCGCTGGCTTTTAGAAACGCTGATATTTCGCCCCATAGTTTCTTGCCGTCAGCCTGGCTGGTGGATTTGCGTATTAGCATTGTCCGCTTGTCCATTACAGCACAGCTTTTTTAAATAAAACTATACGCAGACCAACAGTATCTGCCAGTGTTGCAACATCCCAATAGCGTGAACTACCATCACCATTAAGCGCCCTAATAACCTTGCCATACGACAAGCCAGACTTAATTGATAGCTCTCTAGCACCCTTGATGTTGCAGTCAACCATTGCTTTTTTAAGCTCATTTCCGAAGTTCATTATTATTACCGTTGTTGTGAATAGAATCTGATTGTAATATTTATTTACGCACGTTGCAAATTATTATCACATTAGTAGTTGCACTAATCAATAAACATGCGTAAGGTTAGGATTCAATCAACGGCAAGGCAGAACAATATGTCAGAATTTAAAATAGGCGACTTGGTAGTTAAGAAGAGCGGAGTGTATTTTGAAAGCGGTAGGACAATTAGAATTTCAAAATTGCGCAGAGATGGGCGTTATGAGGTAGGTGGTGAAGGATACATTGCAATTTACAATCATGATGCTCTTGAGCTAGCCCAGCCTAAATACCCTAACCCACCACGCCCACACGCTGATGTAATTATTGAGTGGGCTAAGGGTGCTGATATTGATGTTAGAATTGACTATGACGGTCAATGGTATCTTGATTTAAACCCTACATTTATTCCCCAATATGGCTACAGAGTAGTACCGAACCCATCAGAACTAGCAGATATTAAAACCCAAGCTAAAATTGATAAGCATCAGGCTAAGATTGACGCACTTAAATTAACTTTATCTAACTGGAGTAAGTAATGGACAACATCCAAGCAATAGAAAAAATCAAGGCGCTCATCATTGAGGGTTATATTTCTCACAGTGATTTAATGGTTCTTGCGTCAATAGCATACGCCAAAGAAGCGGCAGACGATGTGAGGTACGGTAATGAATAAATCAATAGTGAAGTCACTGTCATTGATTCAGCAGAGTCTTAAAGCACCCAAGGGTCAGCTTAATAAGTTTGGCAATTACAAGTACCGTAATTGTGAAGATATTTTAGAGGCGGTAAAGCCGCTCTTAGGTGAGTTAGCATTGTTTATTAGTGATGAGATTGTAATGATAGGCGACCGCTACTACGTCAAAGCAACGGTGACACTGACAGACGGTGAATCTTCTTTGTGCAACACAGCATACGCAAGAGAGTCATTAAACAAAAAGGGCATGGATGATAGCCAGTTAACTGGAGCGACTTCATCTTATTCAAGAAAATACGCACTTTCTGGGATGTTTTGCATAGACGATAATAAAGATGCTGATAGCTTTGAAGACTCATCTAGCAATAAGCCAGCATCAAAGGGTCAGTATAAAGCACCAATTGACATAGCAGCAGTCGCCAAGGAGTGTGGCTGGTCTAATCAGCAGGTTGTGGAATCATTTAACGACGATAGAATTAAATCAATTAAAGACATACCTGACCTTGCAGCGTGTGCCGCCCACCTAAGAGCTAATAAATTAATATGAATATCACATTGTTTAATGAAGTAACGACAGAGCAAGCATTGCTAGACATTGCTAGCGAGTCAGAGAATTACATCGGTCTATACGTTGATATGTCAGACGCAAAACAACGTAAGTATGTTAAAGATAAAGCCGTAGCTATCAAGGATATGATTAAACTTGTTAACCGGGTACGTATTGATCTGCCGAAAGCTTATCGCACTAATGTTGAGGGCCAAGCGTCGCAAATAATCGAATCGCTTGAGAAATCTAACGAGCCTTTTACGCTGCTAATTGATGATTATGATGCAGAGCGAAAGCTAGTATTAGACGCAGAGAAGCAGCGCAAGGCTGATATTGAAGCAGCAATCAATAAAGAGAACGATCACGAATATGCAATACTGCTAGATAAAAGCTATTTAGCTGATAAATTAGCTGCTGAGAATGCACAGGCAGAACGTGACGAGGCTATCAGAGTTGATGCCACTAATCGTGCTAACGATGCGGCAAAGAGGGCGCAGGAAGTAACAGACGCAGCGATTAAGCAGGATGCAGCAAATAGACTGGCTAACAAGGAGCATCTAAGAGCAGTTAATCAGAGGATTGTTTATGAGCTTTTTGGGCAATGCAGACTAAGTATCGAACAAGCTAAACTTGTAGTCACGATGATTGCAAAAAATAAAATACCACACACTAAAATTAACTATTAGGATAAGATAATGGGATATAGAACAAGTCACACGTTAGAAATGCAGCAAGGCAGTAATGATTTAATTCAAGAATTGCGTGAGTTCTGTGAGGAAGCATCTTACGCCATACGACCTAACGGCGACACAAGCGAGGAGCGCAAATGGTATAAACATCAAGATGATATGAAAGCGTTTTCACTAAAGCATCCAGAAGCACTATTTAAGATAAGTGGCGAAGGAGAGGAAAGCCTAGACTTATGGTGTGAGTATTACAAAAACGGAAAGGTTCAAGTATGTGAGGCAATAATTACATTCCCTCAATTCAATTCAGATTTATTAGTTTAACTATTAGGAATAAGACAATGGGCGACAGATACGATTTTGAGATAAGAGTGATTGATGGAATTGAAGTTAGTGGATTTACATATCAATGTAATGAATCTAAATGGCAAGAGGTATTTGTTGAAATGTCACAAGAGCAAATTGACTTTGCAAATTCCATCCAGATAGAGCTGGAAGAAATAAATAACAAAATAGATGTTGAAGTAAGAACTTGGGCAGTTAATCATTTAAGTAAGGGTTTATAATGAGCACAACGATTACAGGCAAGTTAAACAAAGCAGCAACACAATTTACAGCAGGCGATTCAACAGGTTTTGGTATCCGTTTAGGTGTTAAATATCAAGACCCAAAAACGCGTCAGGATGATTGGTGTAACTACTCCGCTGTAATATTCGCAAAATCACCAGCACAAATACAGTTTTACGCTGACTCACTGGTAGAGGGTTCAGTCGTGGAGGTGTTTTGTGAAAAGCAGATGATTGAGCAGTACCAGGGTAACAACGGATTGCAGTTATCTATAAACATGTTAAACGCGAGACTCGGACACGTTCACACAGGAAATCAGCCGCAGCAACAAAGACAGCAGCCACAACAGCAAGGCAACCAACAGCAGCAAGCCCCGCAGCAAAACCCGCGTTCTCAGCAGGCAATGCAAAACAAACAAATGCAGCATCAACAAGAGCCTAATTTTGACTATGACAGCGAAATGCCTTTTTAAATGCTGACTGAACACCAAGAGCAAAAGCTCTTTGTAACGTGGTTCGAATTGCAATATCCAAAAGTTAGGTTATTCGCAATTCCCAATGGTGGTAACAGAAATGTTATCACCGCCACAATGCTAAAAGCCGAAGGTGTCCGTAAAGGCGTACCTGACATCTTTATACCTGAGTGGCGACTATGGCTAGAGTTTAAGAGAGTAAAGGGCGGCAAGTTATCGGCAGAGCAACAAGAATGGATTGATTACCTGAATGAGTGCGGGTACATCGCTGTAGTTGTAAACGGTTTTGATGTAGCTAAAGATTATATATTCGATTTAGAGGGTAAATTATGAGGCAATGGCAAGAAATAGGCGAGTCAGATTGGTTTTACTGCGAGAATGATTCATGGTTTAAGTACTGCGAAAAAAGCCCAGAGCATAACACCAGGGAGTCAACTAACGGGGAAGTTGAAGTTTACAAAGGGCAATTTGAAAAGATAAAGCAAGCGAGCAAGAAATGAGCCATGAAACAACATCACTAAAAATGACTAATGCTATCCCTGACCGTCTGTGTGAGGAGATAAAGCAGCGTCGTACAATGGGCTTAAAAAAGTACGGTGTATTGCTAAAGGACTCTCTGCTATCACGTAAACAGTGTTTACAGCATGCTAAAGAAGAAGCACTCGACCTGGCTGAATATTTACAGTTCCTGATTGATGCGGAAGAACCCGTTTGGCCTGAGTCAGAGGATCGAATTGATATAATCGGTAGTAACGGTAACGATGGTTACAAGTGAATCAATTGCCGTTAATCCGCAGCGTAAGCTATGATTCTTTTTATCTGCATATGATTGAAGTGTGGCGACTAAAGCCAGCGCATATAATTAGAGTTATAGAAAAAGATTTGCCTTGCCTGCTAGATGCTAATTATATAAGAACAGAGATAACAGGAACGAATAGTAATGATAAAAATTAAACGATTGACTAAAACAGCAAAATTACCATCCCTCTCAAATTTGAACGATGCGGGCCTTGATTTGCATACCGAAAGTAATGCGGAAATATTACCAGGTTGCAGAGCATTGTTAAGCACTGGTTTAGCATTCAGCTTGCCACCTGGCACAGTTGGTTTAATCTGGCCCCGGTCAAAGCTGGCTAATAAATGGGGTCTGGATGTACTCGGAGGCGTCATTGATAGCGATTACACTGGTGAAGTTATGATCAGCGTTATCAATCACGGACATAAATTAGTAGAGCTAAGGCGTGGTGATAAAATTGCACAGATGATAATCCAAGATCATAAAACTAGCATGTGTATTATTGAAGTAGCAGATCTAGATAATACTGACAGGGGCAATGCTGGAATTAATGATACTGAACTTAGGTTAAAATAAATATAAATAAAGGTGTACACTCACATGATTAGGTGTACACTGTTTTTGTCAAGTCAACTAACCGAGGTATTAATATGCTAATTAATATGCTAGATAATTTAATCAACCTTGATGCGCCTACGCTATTAGAAAGCGCCACTGAGCATCATTGGGCAGAGATGCACAAACATGGCGAGACAACGTTTCACAGTGACGATGAGATGCGTGTAATAAGTAAAGATGAATGTATGCGTGAAGTTTTAGACCGCATAAAAGATGACGGGTTATACAATAGAATAAGCGAGCTTTCATGCGGCTTCTTGATGGACTTGGTTGAGATGGCAGAGTGTGAACTTAAATCTGAAATGACAGAGGCACTAAATGACTATTACAATTAATTACGACATAATTTTAAAGCGGGCTATGGATAATGCAAAGCTCAAAGGCATGAGTCGCAAAGACGTAGCAAGAAAATCAGGCGTATCTATTAATGCTATTGAACGCTGGCTATTACGGAAGAATGAGCCAAGCATTCATCTTTTAGCAGCGGTTATTAACACTTGCGGTTATCAATTAAAAATTACGTTAGGTGATTTATGACTAGATTGGCGTTTAACAAAAGGACGGATTATTGGGAGCAATCAGATAAAGCTATGGCTATAATGATGTATGATAAGTACCAGGTAAGCACAGGTAAGATTGCTATTCGCTTTGACTGTAGCCGTGAGAAAGTCGAGAGACTGCTAAAGAACCAAGGGTATTTATGAAGATTAATGACTTAGTATTTTTAGATAAGTTTGTAATTATAGTAGCTATAATAATTATACTTAACATTATATTCGCTGCGCTTGAAGCTAATATTCAAGCGTTTGCAGGCTGGTCTGCGTGCTTGATTTATTACGTAAGACAGATTCAAAGGTAAGTGTTTCAGCATCTACACCAGTGCGTTAAACATCCATACTGCTAGCTATTTATCTCTGTAAATCTTGTATGCTCAGTATGATAAATGATCGTATAGCTAGGGTTTAAATTCCCTACAACAAGACTAACCCGCTTGAGCGATTAGGGTTACTTTCCCGCCTTTGTATTTGCATAATTAACACCAAAGCTTGCACTCACTATAACGCCGAATAAAGTTGTTATAGGTGTGAACAACTCAATAACTTTACCAGTTGCCTGAGCCAAATCTACGGCATTTCCTATGCCAAAGCTTTCTAGTATTAAAAGCGTCAACGCCACAAATATGTAAAGTGTGTATAAGTCTGTCACTCTACTAGATAAATCTCTGCGCATCTTGCCATTTGGATCAAGTGTCTTAACCATTAAAACTTTAGCCTCTGCGCTTTCCATTTCAGTCTCAATCCACTCAGCCGCTATGTTTTCAATTGATTTTACAGCGCCGCCAGTCAGCAGGGTTTTAATAAAGTTAATCATGGTTTTCTTATCTCCAAAACATAAGTTAATTCAGTATCACTGTAAAACCATAACATTGCCGTCAGTGCATCATGACTGACTAAGATGCAACCTTGGCTATGACTCGGTTTAGTTCCTTCGTGAAACTCTATAGCAGAGCGATCAGGCACTTCTAACACTCTAAACCATTGAAATCGTCCATGTGTATCGCGTTTGAATTTATAGTGACCTGCTGGTATGCAACTAATGTTAGGCGTGTTATCTGCCCATGCTCGTTCTAGCGTCTTAAACTCAGTGCCGTCGGGTAACGTCAATATGCCGTTAGTGCGGTCTGATGGTGAGTTTAATCGCTGTATAATCACTTCGGGTTGCGGTCTTTGTATGTGTAATACATGTCCGCTATGTGTTTGACTGATAGTGTTATAGCTGCAACCGCTGGTATGTATGCCAGCCAGTGCGGAGATGCTTGAACACAGGCTTCAATGATTGGGTTGGCAGGCATCTTAGCAGCAACCATCTGGACTGCGCCGCCACCTAGTCCCACGGATATACCAAAAAAATTAATAAATTTACTAGCAAGAGCATTGCCTCCGTCGCTGATCAATAGGAAAAAATCTTGCATCTTAAAACCTTGTAGTTTCATGCTAGTTACTTCGTGGATGTTGTTAATCATAGCGCGCTCAATTGATTGATTATTGAACACACTATAACATTTAAGGTTGATTTATTGTATTAAACCAAAGTTTAAATCCGTCCATAATTTTTGGGTTTTGGCTTAGGTTTTGGCTTAGGTTTAGGTTTAGGTTTATTCTTCATTTATTGCCACCCCAAATAGCTGTTATGTTATCCACCGCTAACGCGTGAGCTTCTTTTAAATCCGCTAGCGTCACTTCGGACATAAAACCTGTTGCTGTGTCAGCTAGTGACCAGCTAATTTTTGTGGTACCTGCTTTACCTGCGTATCGAGTAATCGCCCCGCCCAGTCTGATTACACTAGTTTCATCCGCATCATATTGATTACCTGCATCAGTTGTCACAATAGCGTTGGCAATAGCATCTTGTCTTGAGCGTTTAAATGCTTCAACTGCTTCTGCATCAAGAACTGACTGTGGGATTGGCTCAATCGTTGGCTCTGTTAGCATCAAATCGTCCCAAGGGCTGTAGGTTTCTGTCTCGAAAACGGGTTCTTCTCTGTAAAAAAACTCACCATTTTCATCAACATTAACATCACCGTCTTTAACTTGCTGAGTACCAGTTTGTACTTGTCTTGTGCGAGTTCTGCCCTTGACGATTGGCCCATTAGTGACTGAGCCATCTTCGTTAGTAACAAAGAACTGAATTGTTTCTGCGTCAATCTGTTTGTATATAGTCATTAGAAGTTCACCGTTATTTTTGTGCTATCAGATTCGGATATTACTCGGTAATGCTCTCCTGAGACAAAAGAACCAGTGTCCCCAAATAGTGCGGGAGCTGTGCGTGATGTTGATGCAGAGCCTAAAGTTGGTTGTATACCTGTCGCCACAGTTTGACCCCCTGCAACTCTTATAATCTGAAAAGAGCCAGCGTTTGAAAAGCCTGTTGGTAGGTCTTTTGAAACGATAGGCAACTCTACAACAACTGTATTGTTATTTATTGCAATCGCATTAATAGTTAATGCTCTACCTGACGTTACAGACCACTCATTAAAGTTAGTGTTTTCCGTATGAAACAACTCTCCAACGTTTGAAAAAACGCCATTCCCTTTTCTGTGAGATATAAATGCTCTAGGTGTATCACTGCCAGTATCCTGTATTTGCAGTAAACCCGCTTGAGCGTCTTCTACGCGACTCATAAAAACAGAATGTAAATTAGATGTGCCAGCAGGTGTGCCTGCGCCTGAGTTTCTGTAAAGACCTGATTTTAAATCAGATGCACTCGCGATATTAACATCGCTTGTAGTTCCTCCTAAACCAAAATCTAAGGGGTTAATTGTATTAGTTGCACCTACAGCGATCGTATTTAATTTTGTTGATATATCATTATAAGCAAGTAAATCCACCTCGCTTTTATTCTTTGCAATGACGTTGCCAATATAAAAATTATAGTTTGTTGATGTGTTAGAAAATATTGTTCCGATTGCTACTTGTGCCGATGCTGTTAATAAGTTGTTAACTATTTTGCCAGCATACAAAACAACCCCGTTCACTTCAAACGATGCGTATCCATCAACAATATCAAAAACTATATTATATTTAGTATTTGCTGAAATTATAAATGTAGGAAACGGAATCGGTACAAGCGGCGCTGCTCCAAAACCTGAGCTATTAACATTTGCAGCCAACCTAATATCCCCGCCGATACTCTGTATTAAGCCAATAGAATATCCGATGTTTCCGCTGCTATTTTGTATAGATGCCATTGTTATCTGATTACTAACTCCGCTGGCTATAGTGCCGTCTGAGATGTAAAAATCAAAAGCTAGTCTTGGTCTTTGTCCAATCGCTACAACAGCCGTTAGCTTTTCGACAGCGTTTGAAATAGTTGCCGAAAATTCAACAGCTTTTTCGCCGTTACCCCATGGTGCATTGACAATTGATGATCCTGCGCCAGTCTTTGTCCAACCACCTAGTCCACTAGTAAAATCGTCATTTATAACATCAGTGCCGTTATCGTATGCAGTTGCTCTGGCTGCGTACTGATCATCGTATTTTGTGTATGTAGCTGGGTAGTTGTTGGCCTGTGATTCTGTTGTGTTTCGCTGTAATGCAAGGCTAGGGTTATAAGTTTTGTTTTTCCCGCCCAGGGCCCACTGTGTCCAGTAGTTAGCAAAAACAGATCTAGTCTCGGGTGTAGCTGGATGAACATCATCTGTCAAATAGGTCTGGTGGTCATGATATGTAACTCGTAAAGCGTGGGCAACATCAAAATAAGATAAATCCCAGAAATCTGCAACATCCTTTATGGCTCTACCAACATGCCAAATTCCAAAATCACGATCAACGTTGTTTGTGTAGTAGCTTGGGGCATTACAAAGTATAATTTTAACATCACCATCACCATTACGTATTGAGCTATTTTTAGTAAAAGCAATAAGAAAATCGAAACTTCCTTTGATTGTGTTTCTATCAACAAAATGTAATGTTCCAGAGCTAAACGTGCCCGTGAATCCTGTGCTGTTAAATGCAACTGTTATGCTTGATCCTGATACTGCTGATATTCTCCCCGCCATATAATCAAGTTTAGCAATGCCTGAAACGCGTACATAACAACCGTTACCAACAGCTAACCCAGTTGTATTATTGACAGAAAATACGGTTGTAGAGCCTTTTGTAATGCCTGTGATTGTCTTGTCGTTTGCTGTGTATGTTGCATCGTTTTTGCGGTCATTGTGGTTGTGATCTAATACGACAACGTCCATAGCATTAGCAACAAATTGCGCCTCTATTCTAAAATCTGCTGTCTGCTCTGATGCAATAGTAACGTTGTTAAAACTGTCAGAATAAGCAGAGCCAGAGCCGTACTCCGCTAAACCTGCTAGCCTGTCAGCTTCGGTCATACTTAACGCACGTATTGTACCGGATTGATTTGAAGGACCACCTATATCATAAAAAGCGTGTGAGCCAGACCAGGCAAGGTTGTAGACGTTTGACTCCAGCAACTCACCAAATCGTTCAGGGTATCCGTCAGCGCCAACGCCTTGGTGCGGAATTGATGTACCTAGCCACAACACATTTTTATTGGCCCAGCTAAGTACCGGGCTTTTTGTATCGACTAAACCCGCTGCATCCTCTTGAGTAACAGTAAGATTTTGTATCTTAGTTGTGTTGCTTAGTGAGTTTGTGGCTAGCAAGGTTCCGTTAAAAACTTTGTTTTTTAGGGCTAATCGTGTTGCGCTGTTGTCGCAATCTAACGTAGGCGCAACCCATGTCTTACCCTCTAAATCTAATAGGTCTGCTGTTGAATCAACAAAAGAAAGAAATATTGTTTTAGCATCAACGCCGACAACTGCACCAAGTTGTGAAAATTTCACAGTGCTGCTAATTTGAAATTTACCTACTCGGTTGTTAGCAAAAGTGACATCGCCAGATGTAGCGGTATAAGATGCCGCTTGTAGGATGTAGAGTGCGTTGAACCGCTCTTGACAAACAAAAGTACTACCAGTAGCTGTAGGCGTCAAAGCTGCCAAGCTGGAAAATGTATCTTTCCTGGCTGCAGTTGTAGCCGCCGCCGCTTGAGATGCGTTCTTAGCTGCTACTGAATCAGCGAGCAATGCTTGAAATTCTATCAATTCGGCAGATGATACTGGTACAAGTGCGTTTACCAGCTCAGGAATAGAAGTAGCTGTATTGGTTGCGTTTACAGTAGCTATACCAAGGTTTTTGAAATGCGGGTTTCTAACGTCTTTGTATTCAACTAACACAAGGCCATACTGCAAAATAACGGAATAAGTGCCAGCAGGATTAATGGTAATAAGAGACACCGCACCTCTTAGCGTTTCGCCTGTGCTGCTTGCGTGAGTGAATCTGATTTGATCGCCCACTGCCAGATCAGAGTTGGGATCTAAAAGTGTACCCGTCAGTGTAATGCTCGCCATGTTACTTATTCCTGTATAATTCTGTTATAAACTTTATATCTACTGTACGTTTTATTTCTGATGCAAAATCAAATGCATTGCTATGAGTTATATTGTTCGTTATAGATGGTTTTTTTAATAATTCTATTTTTAATTTAGCTATTATGCTTTCATTATATTTCATTCGGCTGTCAGTATCACGCATCAAGTTTTCAAGGTCGATTTGCATCTTTCCATTTAACTCAGCAAGGTTTCTGACCTCTTTTTTCAGTGATGAGATCCGACTGTCAGTTTTTGCCCGTAGTTGGTCGATTTGCTCTTGCATATCAATAGACATTTTTTATCCTAGTTTATTGATGATGGTGCATCACCACCACCCTGTAAAAATCTTGTGGTCTGGCCGTTTGTGATGATGTTAATTGTGGCCCCATTATTTACAATCGCCTTTCCTTTGTCACCGCCTTGGAATCTATTGTCCACGCTCTCACCGTCCTGCCCTATGTCACCGCCCTTGCCTGCAAATACGCCCGAACCCCCTTCAAAAGCTGTGCCCGCATCACCTCTGGACGCAGCATCAGAGCCACCGCCGCTACTAAAGTTGTAGCCTGCCCCACCACCACCACCGGTAAACTGTCCAGCACCACCCCCGCCACCACCAGCGCTTAAAAGTCGGCCGTCAGCAGAGTACGTTCCGCTTCCAAAGTCTGGAGTCGTGCCGTTCAAATAAACATTTACACTTATTCCTGATGCTGCAGCCAAAGACGTACCGCCGTTAAGTCCGTTAGACGAACTTCCGTCACCGCCCTTACCAATCAATACAGTTCCATTTAGCAGTACTATATTAATAGTCGAACCAGATGGGAATGATCCGCTAGTGACAGCTTGATTTGTATTACTTTGACCGTAAAAATCTTTATCAAAAATAAATGTAAATGTACCAGCAGAAACTGGCCCGCCTGATATTGTAAATAAATTATTATCGAAATCACTGTTTACAGGTAAATCAGAACCCGCTGCGCCGCCTATAAATGGGTTGTATGTTACAGTTGATATTTTATAGCTACGACCAATGTTATAAGACGGTGTTATCTGTGTTACCTGGGAGCGTACGCCTAGTTTTATATTGCCAGACATGTCTTGGTTTTTAAATGCTACAACCTCCAATACGTCTGCAATTTTAAAATTAAGATCCTCTTCTTCAATCTCAAAATCAATCGTCTGTGGTCGGTTACTGAATCGCTGGGCATAGCGCACAGTCGTTAGGTCTGCCACTTCTATGTTATTAGATTTATTAGATAAAATTATAGATTTACCCATCTTTTTTATCTTTTCTTCACCGTAAAAATTAGCGCCCTCTAAATCTGTGTTAAATGCAATGCTTGACCGTTTAAAGTTTACATCATCATCATTACTGAGCAAGCGCCTTTTATCGTATTGTAAAAATGCTCGTGAGTAGAATAGGTCGCTAGGCTCATCAATATCAACAGAGTCAAAGGTAATTTCTTTACCCTCGGTTAGTGTAGCTGTTGTAGTATTCCATGGTGATGTTGCTCTTAGTGTCGCCTTGCCTATGCTTGTGTCTGTGTATATATCAACCATAAAAGCTTTGCATAAATCGTCTAACACGTCGTTGCTGTTATCGGATTCGTAAAATATTGCGTCAATAGAATTACTTAGGCTGGGTATCCATGTTGCCAGCTCTGTTTCTATTGCTGACTGATCGTAGTCAGTGGCAGCCATATCAGCATCTATAAAAACGGCCTCTATAACATCTGATAAATCAGCATTAACAAATTTACGCCCCCTAAATACCTCGTCACCTGCGTTGTGTGATGATGGTGTATTTTCTATTAGCCTTGACCCTAGTGTTATGTTTAACGCCCTGACGACTGTTAGCGTTACGCTCGTTGAATTACCTGTCGCATTAGTAATTAATAGTAAATCGTCACCTATAACAGCGGCGTACTCATCGAAATCAGACCAATCTGCAATATCGGCGCTCATAACAATGCTCGTAGCTCCGTCTGTTATGTCGCTCGTTAGGCTGGCTTTTATTATGCGTGGGAATTGACTTTTTTTGTTGTCTGCTTTATACAGTATATCTTGGCAAGACAGCGTCCATATTCCTGATTTTGATTGTTTAAATCCTACTGCTATATAATTATTTGTTTGTACAAGATTAGTTACGCCGTTGTCGCGTTTATAATACTTAACACGTAAAGGGCGATTAGTTAGTATGTTGCGCTCTTTTAGTTTACCAAAGAATGATCCGTTATTGACAAGGCTAGGCGTTGCAACTAACGCTGGAGATGATAGGTTGGGGTCGCCTACAAAGTCGCTAAAATTAATGCTACAAGTTGCCCTAGATGCTACGCCATTACCCGCCTTTAGCTTAGGCGTGGTTTCTTTTACGCCACGGTTAACGATACATTTGTGTACTCCTGACTCGAATAATGTTAGCCCTGTATCAGTGAATTTATGTGTCTTAACTACCGTTGAAAAACCTGATTGATCTGAGCATGTTAGCGTTGTCGAATAACCTGGGTTGCCGTTGTTTGTGCAAGCTCCGCTAACCTCTAACAAGTCTAGTTCAACAATATAATAGTGGTATAGGCTCATGCTGAAACCCTGAACGACATTGATACATTTACTAATAGTGGCGTCTGTGGATGAGCTGTAACATCACCGCCGTTTAAATCAAACAAACAGTAACTTTCTTCCGGCCTATTATCGCCTTCGTAATCGAGCATAGAAACGATGTTGTTAGTATCATAGTGATTTAGAACTTCTAAGAAATCAGTCCTCGCCCATGCTTTAGGTGCGTTGGTGTAGTTGACAGTTAACTTGGGGCTAACTTCTTCTTGAACTGCCTTTGTCGGCATTGCTCGACTATTAGTTGTTATCCTGCTTTTTTTGTTGTGTGACAAATAGCGTAAGTTTTGCCCAGCACTAACGCCCCAATCAATTTCAGTAACAGCGCCAGCTTGTATGTAGCTAATTGTTTTTTGTCCAGCTCCATCAATCTCAATCGTTAAGTCTCCAGGTGTGACAGCAGTACTCACATAAAATACTAGATTTTTTATATCCCTAGTCATAGTGTACGTTTTTGTATAGCCCGAACCTGTCAGTGTTACGACTGCACCTATTGGTAATATAAGACCATGCAACGCAACAAATTGAGACAAACCGACAGATTCAATAGTTATTTCAAGGATAGTTGAATCGCTGCTAAGAACCTTAGAAAAGTCTGGGTTTTGCAGGTTGCTAAGTGAGCCGCTTGAAATTGTTCCGACATCAAGAGTTATAGTGTTTGTTGATATAATATTGCTTTTGCTTAATATCATGTGCGCCCATCGCTCTGTGATTTTTGTATCTGTCTCGAAATAGCGTCCACGACCTCATCGTTAAATTCAATCACTAACCGTTGGCTGGTTTGCTGCTGGTCGCTGATGTCAGTAATGGTTGCGCCTTGGTCGTTAAAGTTTTTAGTAGGTTCATCTCTTGGTGGTGGTGGCGCAGAAGTCGCAGAAGGCAGAGACCCTCCACCGTTTGAAGTTGACGAAGTTATTGCAGCTAATTGAGCAGCCCCTGTTAGACCTGCAAGTGTCATTCCTACTGGGTTTGGAAATTGCTCATTGATATTTTCTGCGGTTGTCATTATTGTATTACCAATAGCTAAACCTTGCTTTATTTTATGCGCCGTTTTACTGTTATTGCCGAGCGATGTAAGTAATTTAGTGCCTTGGTCAAGCTGAGACTTCATTGAAGACTCTGCCCATCCCATTTCAGTCTTTGTGTCCTCATCTTTCTTATCAAGATTATCGTCTTCAAGACTAGCTTTACGGTCGTTAAACTCTTTAACAAGCTCTATTCTTCTTGCGTATAGCTCCTCGTCTTTGAGGCCAAAGGTTTCAGCCGCTAATTCCAGCCGTTCAATGTCATCAAGCAATTGAGCATCAAGTATTTCTGATCTGGTCTGCGTAAACTCTCTAAGCGCATCAAGTTCGCTGTCACCTCCCTGATCATCTTCAAGACTAGCTTTGCGGTCGTTAAATTCCTCAACTAGCTCTATTCTTCTTGCAAATAATTCCTCATCTTTTAGGCCTAGAGTTTCTTTAGCTTCTTCGAGTCTTTTAACATCGTCAAGCAACTGAGCATCAAGTAATTCCGCTCTGGTCTGCGTAAACTTTCTCAGTGCTTCAAGTCTTTCGGCTTCATCATCAGCCATGACTAGTGGAGATGCTGGGTCTAATGGGTCGCCAGTAGCGCCGCCTATTTTGCCGCCCTCTCTAGTTTCTGCGTCAGAAATTGCTTCTATTTCCTTAAGAACCTCAAGCCTTTCTTTTGCTTTTTGAACCTGTATTTCTGCTTGGTCTATATCTTCTTGTATTGCTCTTTGGTTGACTCTACTAGAATCAAATTTACCACCTGTCGCTAAACGCCTTGCCTTTGAGCTTTCTAAATCCTTTTTAAGCTGCTCAACTTCGGACTTTGCGTCATCAAGTATTTTTGATGCTGCCTCTGTGGAGTTTATGTTTTCGAGTGATTTAAATTTATTGATGAAATCTATTAGTGTTTGCGTGGCTTCTGGCACAACTTCAATAATGTCATTAAAAAAATCATCTAGGACTGGGGCAAGTGTGGCGCTAACCGCTGTAGCCGCATTCCCCAAACTTGATGTAAGTAAATTGAATGTTTTAGATACATCCTTCAGTTTTTCCGCTTGTAAGTCTGTAATCTTAATTGCGTCGTTTACTTCATCAAACCTTGCTTTTAGCTTAATTAGCTCTTTAGAGTTATCAGCAAATAACGGCTTTAGTTTTGACAGGTCGCTGCCTAACGCTTCAAATACTGCGGTTGTTTGATCGCCTGATGCTCCAGCTTCTTCCAGGTCTTTTGCTAACCTTGATATTACTTCCTCACCAGTTAGGTTTTGAAACTCTAATGCAAGCGCTCTGGTTTCATCTGTAGTGAGCTTTAATACGTCACCAACATCTTGGAATGCGCCAGTACCAGCCGTAACAAACTCACCGATTTTATCTGATATGTCTTTTGTTATATCAGCAATCTGATCCGCTTCAATTCCAAATTGACTTGTCGCAAAAGATAGGGCTTTAAAATCTGACTCGGTAGTCTTAGCCATTCTAGCAAACTGCTCTAGCTCTTTGCGACCACTAGCAGCGCTTAGAACCATAGCTGTGATTGCTGTACCCATAGCTATAACACCAGCCCCAGCTTTGACTACAGCGCCACCTACAGCTTTTGCAGTACCGGAGAATCTACGCAACCCGCTATCGGCTTCATCAACGTTACCTCTAAGCCTGCGAAGCTCCTCGTTAGATGCGTTTAGCCCCGCCTCTAGGTTGTCTGTTCGAGCTATTAACTCGACTATTAATTGTTCAGTGCTCAATGTCTGGGGCTCCGTTCTGCCTGCGCTGGTGATAGAGTGCAAGGGTAAAATCTGTTCTTTTCGGCTCTAACTCTAATACGTGAGCTGTTTCTATAAAATCCATTGCCCACGCTTCGGAAGGTTGAACGCCAGCTTTGATTAATGCTTTCCACCACGCGTAAAAATCAAAGTCGGCTATTTCTAATTCGTCTTTATGTCTTGCCCGACCGAGGAGGGGCATAAATCCTTTTTTGCTTTTATGGCCTCCTGTTGGTACATAGCATCTATATCTAAAACCATAGAGTACAGTACCAACGTGTAAGGCTGGGCATAATCACTGTCATCATTAACGGGCCGCCAGCCCACTCTATCGCAAGCGTCTGCAATCTCTGACAATTGCAGAGATGAATTGCACTGTTTAGCTAGTGAATGCAGTAGGATAGCCCCTTCAACGTCGTCAATGTGTTTTCCCATCTCTGACATTAAATTGAATACAGAGCCGCCTTTATTCTCCTGCACAATGAAAAGCAATCCTTGCAAAGAAGACCACAACCCACGCCCAGTTTCGCGCTTAAAATCGCGTTTAGCTGACCATGTTATTTTGTAGTCGTATTCTTTATAGCATAGCTTAAACTTCATTAAATAGGTGCTGTATACGTGTAATCGCCAGATGTACTAAACGTTACTGACATTTGTGATACGCCATTGACAGCAGCAGAATCGCTACGGCCTGAAATACTCCATGTATCGCATTGCCATTTCTCGCCACCTATGCCAGTTTCAATAATTCCCGCTAACTGAGCGCCTGATTCAATTGACGCTTTAATAGTGTCTTGAACTGTTTCCTGAGTCAGTGTAAACGTACCAGCAAACATAACCTGTTGACCTGCAACAAAGTTGTCTAAGTATGTAATTTTACCACCGTTAGCTTTGTTAGTTACTTCTACAGGTGCGCCGTTAACGGTCATTGTTCCGTCAAGTTGTCCAGCAATTAACGACTCTGAACCATCAGCGCCAAGTTTAAATATGTAGTCGTTCGAGCCTGCCATTTTATACCCCTAAATAATTATTAAATAATCTATACTTACATCACGTTTATACCAAGCGCCATTGTTTGCGCCTGAATTAACCGATGATTCTAAAATTCTAACTGTTCTGCCATTGTACTCTGCACTTGAGTTATACGCAAAACCAGCCAATATATCGTCCACGATTTGTAGCTGGTCGTTTGAGTAGTTTCCGCTGTTTGCTTTTATGTATATTGTTATCTGAAATATACCTCGCTGCTCTTGTGGTGCGCCAGCTTCTTTACCTGTGGTATCTGATGTAGCCGGGATGAAATAACAACCAATGTATTTATCTTTGCCGATTGGGTTAAAGTCGCTGTTTTCGTATTGAATATCAGCAGACGTAATGCCAGTAATTGAAGTTGATAATAACTTTGATATTAATGCCTGCTTTGTGTCTAAATATGACATTACAACCGCCTGATTTTGTTTTTCATTCTGATGATTTGTTTTCTGACAAATCCGCCAGGTGCCTGTTTGCTAAATCCGCCGGATGTCTTTGTGCCAGAACTTGGGTTCGGATAACCGCCATATTCTAGCGTTTCAATGTATGGCAGGTTGTTAGTAAAATAAACTTTCTGATTAAGAACTTCCGCTGGCATTGTATTTAGGCTTGATGATGATGTTGCACCGCTTGAGCTAGGGCCACGACTAAACGCACCGTTGAAGGGTGAGCCAGTTGTTAGAAACCAGTTATTTCTTGCTCTGCCCTCGTCAACCGGAGTTGCTTTAATTACAGCCGATAAGCCGGATAAGAACACGCCTCTAATTCTCGTGTTTAATCGTCTGCTATTCTCAAGCAGCATAAGCTCAACACCGTCTAAACCGATTAGTGGCATTATTGCTGCCTAACTTGTGATATGTAAGCCAATGGATTACCTCGCGGTGATTTTTCATCAACTGCCACTACAATGTAATCTTTTTCGCCCTGCCTAATTATATCGTTTTGTGTAATAGCGTTGTCTGAGTCGCTAACTAGCATTCTATCACCCATTTGTATGCTCGTGTCTGTCAAGCCTTTATCATAAGATTTAAATATTGCGTTAGGTAGCAGCGTTGAAACCTCGCTTGATGCTGGTGCAGTTGGGTTGCCTGACTGTGATTTTACAACTCTATAAATAGGCGTAGATGTATCTGAGCCAACCGCTGCCGATGCTTTAGATAAGCCAAGTTTTACCTTTGCCTGTATGCTTGCGCTAGACATTTATACACGTCTCATTAGTTTCTTGCTGCCACCGTTTATCATGTACGGCTTCAAGTATGCGTTTGCTCTGTCAGCTCTGACAGTAGATATTGAACCGCCGCTAAAATACGACTCTGAATATACGCCGTCAACATTAAACGACGATAAATTATTGCTTGTACCGCTGATTAGAATGTCTGATGTATTGGCCTGTATTGCTAATTCAATCTGAGCTTTTTTGATGTCCTCTGGTATAGATTTGGCTCCAGTTGATGGTACAATAAAGTTTTTAGCGCACGCTCCAACCCTTGGGTATGGTAATTCTTGATCAACACTTACACGGTCACCACTTAGCTTGCTTTCAACGTTAAAAAGATAATCCATAGCCATAATCAGCAGGGCAACCCGTTCTGATTCAGTTGAAGGAACAGTAAACCCTCGCAATGCTGCATACGCTAAAAATTCCGCATCAGTTGCGAAGCTATTGGCATTGGCTACCATTGAGCCATCTTCTATAATTAGTGGCATTATGGATCCTCATTAAAGGTTTTTAACCGACTATATGCTCGCCGTTCGCCAGTCATTATATCAATCGGCAAGTATGACATTAGAGCTGCTTACCCTTAGATAATACTTTCCGCTTTGGCTTGACTTCTTCAACTTCATCGACTGGCTTGAATTTAATGTCGATTATTTTAAAGCCATGCTTATTTAAGCTTTGTTTTTCTTCGATTGTCACTGGATGCTTTAGATATTTTATATTCACAACACGCCCTCAGTAAAAGGGCGACCTAAGCCGCCCAATTTATTTACGCTTCTGCACTTCCGATTAGTAACGTACCTAATGTATGCTTGTTTTCGGTGACTGTCTTGTCCCAGTTAGTGCCTGTAAACAACTCAGCATTAGTTGGAGATTTGCCGCCGTTAGCAGTATCCCACGAGTAGCCCTTGAGCTTAACGCCGAATGTATAATCAGCTTGGAACGTGGTTTCAATGCGATTCTTGCCGTTAGTCGTTTCAAGGTTCGAAACAATGTCACTTGAGTTATCTACGATTACACCACCGCTAACAACAGATAATACAAAGTCTTTGTCTGGCGTACCAGCGGAAAACAATGCAGGAATATCAGAGATGATAACCAACTTACCCAGAATATTAACTACCTGAACATTGGTCGATAGGAATAATCGATTACTGTTTGTAATTGCCTCGGCTACTAGACGATGGTAAACATCACCACGCATAACATCAGCCGCTAGCATTGAACTCATATCACCGAATTTGCGATGCGAGTTGTTTAGTCCTCCCTGAGTAACGCCAGCAGAGCCGGATACGTCATTGGTCAATGCAGTAATGTTACCCACAGCAGCAGTCGCACAACCTACAGCGGTGTTTAATTGGTCAGCTAATAGAGCATCCGCAAATCCCTCAGCAATAGCTGTGATAGCCTCACCTGGGTTCTTGAGTAAGTAGCTCATCTGACTAGGTTCGAACAATACTGGGCCAAATCCACCAGCAACTTTTACGCCAACCATCTCAGACTGTGGGAGAGTCGTGGCAGACTGTGCGCCGTTAGTGGCGTATCGGTCTACTCGACGTTGTGCGCCTGCAATCTGATTAAAGAATGACTCTTTACTAAAATCGCCGCGAAATGCGTTTGAGTTTAGTAAGATTGTTCCGCCACTTGCAGCGTTGAACATATCAATTTTCTGACCGAGTAATTCAATAGTGTTACCCAGAATTTCGTCGTTATATACCTGCATATTTGCTAAAGCCATGATTGTACCTTTTTATTTTCCGAATCGTTTATTGATGTCGTTGGCACGTTTATCAGAGGCGGTATCTTTACCGTTACCTGAACCTGGTTTACTAGTGCCACCGTTGGAGTTTCCCCCGCTATTTTCTGGTGCGAGTCTGACCGCTTTGCCCTGATCGGTTTCAGACCATGTTTTTATTGCATCGCTTAACGAGACATCCCCAACCATGACTTTGCCATCAATTAGTTGCGCCTGCTGTTTGAACTGGTTAGTTACCAAGTCACTGTACAGTGGATTAACACGAGCCTCGGTTAGAGCATCGTTAATGCTGTTGCCAATCGCCGTGTTGCGCTCTTTCGTTTCAAACTGCCCGACTTTCTCAGACAATTCATTAATTTGTTTGGTATATTTTTCAGAATTTAAGTTTAGAGCTGCGTCGTAATTCTTTTTTGACTCTTGCTCTTGCTGCTCTCTTAATGCCTTGAGTGCAGCCAATTCTTCCGCTGCACCTTGACTCTCCATCGAGCTGCTTTTGTTCTGAGACAACTTTTCTAGTAATTCTGTATTTTTACTAACTAATCCGCCTGCTCTTTTGTTGGCTGCGTCTATTAGTTGTGTTTTAATTTCGTCTGATAATTCTAATCCAGCAAAATCTTCCTCGAATCCCTTTAACATTTTATTACCCTTTGGGTTAGTTAGTCTTTGACTTGATTGTATTTTAACATTGTTTATAAATAAATGGTATAAACTCTTGCAATTTTAAATTTTATCAAATGCCAGTTGTAAGCTGGTTTTCTTTCTCAGCACATCTAATGGTATGGGCCTAAAAAGCTCATCCATTGTAAGCTGTTTAAATTTGGTTACTGACAACCCACCATCTAAGAATAATTTCCCTCTTTCCTCGCCTAGCACGTCAAATACAAATGCTCTGCCATTCTCGCCTTGAGCGCCTTGACCTCTTAGCCAGTCGTAATAGGTTTGCTCCTCTGGCACTTGCTGACCTCCCTCAATTCCACGGCTTGCTCTGGTGCCTTCGCCGTCGTCTAGTTTAAATCTTTTATCTAGCACTGGCGCTGTACTTGTCCTACAATTCGGATGAAACGGCGGCATTGGCTTGAACTCATCGCCATTCTTGACAATCTTTCCATCATAGCCACGGCATATGTCACTGGTTCTGCCGTCGAGCGTGGCAATTATTTCGTAACCTTTTACTATGTCGCCGTTATCGTCGTATGTTTTTTGTCGCGCAATGTTACTGACGTGATTTGTAGATGTGCGCACTAATGCTTTAATAGATGCCTTGTTCTGCTTATCCAAAAAACCATTCTTTCCGGCTATGTCAGATGCTATTTGTGAGTTAGTGCGGCCCGTCATAAATCCCGTTCGTATCTGGTCGCCCACAACCTCTATCCGCTTTGCTTCCCATTTCTTTATAAACGGTTCTAGCAAATTAATACCGTTGCTACCAGGTATCACGAGTGGCGCAGCTCTAACGCCTGCCCAGACTTGCGCCGCTGCTGGTACTGTTAACTGTATAGTTGCTGAGTCAACTACAGCAGATAAACTCTTAGCCGCCCACTGACTTTCAGCTACAGTAAAGTCCTCCAGCTCTGGTAGTATGTCGTTATCGTTATACTCACCATATACAGCCAATGACAGGTTTCTATACTCAGTTATAAGCCTGTTTATTGTCGCTAGATTCTGCGTTGTTTCTGGTGCATCCATGAGCAAGATTTTTAGCTGCTTTCTAAGTCTGTCTGAATATGGGTCGAACAGGTTAGCAAGATGCCCCGCAAATCGTTGCGTATATATTGCATGTCTTGCTGACTGTTCAACCAAGTTATCAGACATTATTCATTCATTCCTGTGCTGTCGGTTACAATCATGGCTTTTTCTTCTTCCACTGTACGCTTAGTGCTTGCAATCTCGCCACGCTGTAAGTTCTCATAAAATGTGTCGTAGGATATTGCGTTACCCTGCCACCCTGCAATCAGTGCAGTTAACATCTGAGCATCCATCGATTTTGGGTTGTAATCGGTGTTTAGCTCATAAATCACTTCTTCCGGTGCGTTTAACCATCTAGCGCAAAAATTCATAGCCTTTGTGTACGCTTCTGACACTGTTCTAGCGACATCAGCCGTAGTCGAGTTTTGAGCCACTTGATCGAGACTCTTAGCCTCCGCACTTTCAGCACCTGCGATTCTAGGTTTTAGCATTTCAGCACCTAGCGCCGCCATTCTATTCTCCATGTCCAGCAGATACTGGCGCATTGAACCGCCGTCACTTTGTGTCTGCAATACGCCAAATTGTGCATCTACTGAGACACTTGACCACTTAGCATTAGGCCCGATAATGATATTTTCATCGTCACCAGTCACACCTGTTTCATAAAACACAGGAAATGCGCTTGAATGCTCTTTTGCTGCATAGTCTGCAAAAAATCTATAATGATTTATGTTAGCGTCAACCAAGTCATTTATGATCGCCTTATTCTCTGCACCAACTTCAATCATATAAAACGGTATAGAGTCAGACAGTAATCCGTTTACTAGTATTGGCGTTTGATCTTGTAATTCTTCGCCTGCGTGACTGTATAGCGATTGATGATAAACGTTATCGATTAGCTCAAGCACTCGGTATTGATACTCTTGTTCAATCTCAAACCGTCTGACAACTTTTTCCTGCACTTCACGCAAAACAACCAGCGTTAATTTCTGCTCGTTGTTTTGTACTGAGTAATGCCAGTTTATGA
>Ga0222646_100079_pt1 | contig 36086 bp, 38 predicted proteins | sample AntAcemetagen293_FD_179819 | JGI IMG/M metagenome (GOLD analysis project Ga0222646, IMG submission 179819) | Saline water microbial communities from Ace Lake, Antarctica - #293 | ecosystem: Environmental > Aquatic > Non-marine Saline and Alkaline > Saline | place: Antarctica: Ace Lake | collected... | reverse complement strand
CAGACAGCTAAAACAGATGCTGAGACTGCAGAAACTAACGCTCAAACATCTGAAACAAACTCTGCTAACGCACAAATTTACTCAGAAGAATGGGCTAATAAAGCTGAAGATACTTTAGTAAGCGCAGCTGCAGGTGCTAATCAGTCTGATGAGTATTCTTCAAAGCATCATGCTATTAAAGCTTTAACTTCTGAAACAGCTGCTTTAAATTCTGAAAATAGTGCTAATGCTGATGCTGTTCAAACTGCTTTAGATCGTACAGCTACAGGCAACGACAGAACAGAAGTAACTAACCAAGCTGCATCAGCTTTGGCTCTTTACGACCAATTTGATGATAGGTATTTAGGAGCAAAATCATCTAGCCCGGCAACAGACAATGATGGTGATGATTTAGTAGTAGGTGCTTTGTTTTTTAACAGTACTGAATCTGGCATGTATGTTTACAGTAATGCTGGTTGGATTCCTTCATCGTCAGCTGTTGCTTTAACTGAAGATACCTTTACAGGTAATAATTCTCAAACTTCTTTTACTTTGTCAGTTGCTCCTCCTTCTAAATTTGCTTGTTTTATAACTGTAGGTGGTGTGTCACAGTCTGCAAACAATTACTCTGTTTCGGGTAATATTTTAAATTTTTCTACTGCTCCACCTGTTTCTTCTATTGAAGTAAGAATTTTAAGTAGTGCTTCTGCTAATGCTCCTATTGATGATTCTATTAGTACAGCTAAACTTCAAAACGAAGCAGTAACCCTAGATAAATTAAGCGCAGAAGTTGTACAAACACTTAGCGAAAGTGGTGGTGCTAAAGGAGGCGGTGAAGATAAAGTATTTTATGAAAATTCACCAACTGTGAATAATAATTACACATTAAATGAAAATGCTATGAGTGTTGGCCCAATAAGCATTGCTAATGGCAAAACAGTAACAGTGCCTACTGGCGCAAGATGGGTGATTTTATGAGTGCATTAGTAGTAACAGGAAACGCAAGCGGTACAGGTAAAGTTTCTCTTGTAGCGCCTAACACAAACACAGACAGAAGGATTACGTTGCCGAATGAGTCGGGGGAGATACCTACAAAAGAAAGTTTAGCTTCTTTTTTGCCTGCAGCTTGGATTAATTTTAAAGGCACTCCTACTGTTTCAATTAATAGTTCTATAAACTTCGATTTGCCTGTAAGGGTTAACGAAGGAGACTGGACTTTAACTTTTGAAACTCCATTGAACACAGACACTTACGCTGTTTTAATTTCAGCAAATAGAGAAGATGACTCTAATGTTGTTATGCTTTCGTACCACTCCCAAAGCACTACAGGGTTTTCAATATCTACAAGTAACAGTGCAGGCTCAGATACAGATATGCTTAGTATTTCAGTCGTAGTATTTGGAGGTTTAGCATGAGCGGTACAGTTAAGGCAGGTATAGAAAACGATGCGGGTAATAAAACAATTAGCGCTGATGAGTTGACAGGTTCTTTATCTGTTAGCGGCTCTACTAGCTTTTTTAATTCAAGCAACACTATAAGGCTACCCAACATCGGTAATTTTGGCCTCGCAGTAGGCGATGTGATAACAGTCACTGGTACTTCTAGCAACAATAAAGATTTTACAGTTGAAGTAATATCCGACATTAATAATATTATTGTTAACCAAGCCCATGCCAACGGCACAACTACTAAATCTTTAGTTAATGAAACCGTAAGTGCTACTGTGACTCTTCTATCAAGAGCTAAAAACGCGCCCATCGGATTAGGTCAGGGTTGGGTTCAGCCTTCGCGGGCAGCAGCAACTAACTATACTAACAACACAAATCGAGCTTTTGCGCTTAATGCTTATATTGATCAATCAGGAAGCGGTTTTGCAATCCTTGATTTAGACTCAGTAACACACGCAAAATTTCAGCAGTCAGGCGCTTCAGGCGATGGAAACCTACAAGAGATTATTCCTGTAGAGGTCTTGTATAAAATTACACTTTCTGGCAACACAATCAATAACTGGTTTGAATTACGATGATTAATAACTACTATGAAAACAAAGAAGGCGAGCTATTTGTAGACCCAATAGTCGCAAATCATAATGACTTAACTAAGCTCAGTAACGCAGAGGGAGAAAGAAGGCATGTAAAAGCAATTACGAATACGCCTAATCCTATTGACGTTATCTACTCCGACATTATAAAGCTAGAGCAGACAATAACACCTCGACGTTTACGAGAAGCTTTACTCTCTGGTGACACTACATTTATTAGCGAGACAGAAGATAAAATCTCTGAGCTACGCAAGAAGCTAGGAGCATAAAATGTCTACAGTAATTAATGGCTCGACTGGTATAAACAAAGTATCTACAAGTGCAAGCCTTGCCGACGAAAACATGCCTGCAGGTAGTGTGTTACAAGTTGTAGATGCGGGAGCTATTGACTCATTAACATTTACAAACGTAAACACGGCGAATCAAATTGGCAGTTTAAATATAACGCCAAAATATGCATCTTCTAAAATAATGCTGTTTGCTAACATACAAATTGCCAACGGCAGCAATGGCTCTTTTGTTTGTAGTATTAGGTCAGGCAGTTCTGATTTGATGGTATTTTCTGAGCATAATACAGCAGGAAGATCAGGAACATCTGGTATATTATTACACAGCCCCAATACAACAAACTCTGTAGAATATAATTTAGCAGTTAAAAAAGAAGGCTCCAACAGTGGGTTTACTGCTGTTATAAACACAGGTCACAATCATCTTTACGCGTTGGAGATTAAGCAATGATTGATTATATCGAAAAAGCAGAAGCTCTACGCTCTTTAACACCGTTAGCTCAGTGGGTGTTACGTGATGGAGAACTAGAGTGGCTAGATACAGAACAAACTCAACCTACGGATTTAGAAATTGAAGCAGAAGTTAAACGACTTGAGTCTGTTTATAATTCTCTAGAATACGCTCGTTTACGTAAGTCAGAGTATGATTTGTTAAATCAAGACGAGATGCGGTACGACGATCTAGTCAACTCTACAACTACATGGGCCGACACTATCGCAGCAATTAAGGTTAAATTTCCAAAAGGCGGATAATTTATGCAAGAACAACGCTTAACCGTCAATCGATTTGTATTTAACAAAAGTATTAAAAATTAATTAAGGTAATAAAAATGGCACTAACTAAATTAGACAAAGACATGTTTGAAGAAAATGTGTTAAATACTAATATTACCGCTAGAAATACTGTGTACGGACAACTAGCTTTATCTCAAGGTCAATCTCAGCGTGTAGGTTTTAGTGCTACTACTTATACTGGTAACGGTTCTACTCAGTCAATTAATACTGGTGTCGATATGGACACTGGTGATTTTGCGGGTCTTGTTGGGTTAAAACAAAGAGATGGTACAAACTCTCACGCTTTAGTAGACACTGTTCGTGGCACTTCAAAAGGGCTTTCTTCTAACTCAACAGCAGCAGAAAATACATTTAATCATGTTACTTCTTTTAATCCTGATGGTTTTTCTGTAGGTACAAGCGCACAAGCTAACTCAAACAATTCAACCTACGTATCATGGTCATGGCAAACTACTGAGAAGTTTACAGGTACAACCAATCGTAACAAAGCGTACACTTCTCACTATAACCCTCAGCTTGGTTTTAGTATTGTTGGCTATGAAGGTGATGGCGTAGCGGGTCACGAGATACCGCACCACTTGGGTCGTGTTCCTGAGTTGAGTATTATTAAAAACAGAACTAACGCGGGGTTGTGGGCAGTTTTTAGCTCTTTTGCTGGAGATCCTTCGAAGGGCGATTATTTACGTTTAGAAAACACTGTTGGGTTAGCAAACGATTCTAATAGATCGGCTATGCTCAACATTGACACTTCTAAAATAGGTTCTACAAATGACATAAATAAAAGTACAGACGATTTTATACAATACAATTTTACATCAATCGAAGGTGTATCAAAAGTTGGAAAATACATAGGCACAGGTGCTACGGGTAATTATGTTGACTGCGGATTTAAACCTGCTTGGGTAATGGTCAAAAAACTATCTGACATAGGCAATTGGATAATCATAGATTCTGCAAGGTCTTCTGGTAATGGTTTACTATTTGCAGATTTATCTAATGCTGAATCAGTAAGCACTACTGTTTTTAATTTTGCACCTGATGGGTTTGTACTTTTAAATGATGCAAATAGCACTAATGATTTAAACGACGAATACCTATTCCTAGCATTCGCAGACACTAACTCAACTACAGGCCGTACCGACTACGACTACCCAACGGCTGCTGACACACTGAGCATCGAGAACGGTACGCTCATAAGTCACGCCAACGGCTTTAATGCAAACGGTGAAGTCAATCTTCAAGAGCTTGTACCTAGTGCTACTACGATGACATTTGGTACTGGCTTTGAAGACTCTATTTATTACGTCTACAAAAACCAAGGCGGCTCTTACGGTACAACTGAGCATCGACCTTTAGAAAACCAAGACTACTCTGGTGTGCAATCCCCGTTATCATTTGATAAAAACATGAGGACTACTGCCCAACATTTTGACTATGAAAGTTCAACAGGTGTTGCTAGTGCTAGTGGTGAAGCATCTTCTGCGGCTGCTTATAACGCTTTCACAACAGATAAGGTACTTACAACTAAATGGACAATTGAAAATGTCTCACCATCTCGGTTGCAATATAAGTTTACAGAAAAGCGTGTTCTTAAATCTTGGAGAATTAAATCAACAGACTTGGAAAACAGAGATCCTAAGCGATTTACGATAGAAGGATCGAACGATGGTTTTGTTTGGACTGCTGTTGACTCAACCTACACTGCGTCTGACTACACAGGTAACGGTGTTTACTTATGGGGTGATATTCAGCTAACATCAAGTAATAATACAGCTTACTTGTATTATCATATAGATATTACAGCAGTTAATGGTTCAACGTCGCACACATCTATTGGAAAACTAGAGTTTAACACTATATTACCTTCAGACCTCTACGATGTTACCGCAGGTACACTAACAGATTACGCTACTCAAGCTGCTGTTGTTAGAACGTATTTAGGCTCAGTCAAGACGGATACCAACGGCGACATTACACAAGTCATTAATAATCCTGTTGCTAAGGTTAAAGGTAATGACGCTGAGTATCATGGTGATGTCAAAGTGCATGGTGAGTTAAAAAATCGTGGTGTTGCTACTGCTTGGGTTAATTACGATGGTACGCAAAATCCTCCTTTAATAAATAACAGTTATAATATTAAAGCAGTTGTTGATTTATCTCCAGGAAGACAAAGGTTGCATTTTGAAACTCTAATGGATAGTGAAGAGTATACCGTTGTTTGCAGTGGTGACGCTTCAAGTGGCGCAATAACAGTTGCTCCATTCCGACTAGGTGAAACAGACCTAAATTCTATTGAAATACGGTCTTACAACAGTAGCGCACAGAGTATTGATTGTAGAAGCGTAGATGTATTAATTTTTGGAGGCAAAGAATAATGTTTGCTAAAACAAAAAACAATAAAGTATTAATTTGCGCTATTCAATTAGACGACTCATGGATCGAAGTTACAGAAGCGCCTGAGTCTAAAGGTTATCGTGACACATGGGTTCTTAACGGCACTGTTATCACAGAAGCTACTGCTGAAAAAGAAGTTATAGTAGCTGCTGAAACTAAGAAAGCTAACAAGATCGAAGGTGTCCTCTTTGAGGGTATCTTGTGTTCTGCTCAAGCTGAGGATATGTGGGGGCTTAGTTCGGTTGAAGACTTTATACTTGCAGGTAATTCTATACCATTCATCTTTAAGAACGGTAACACTTTAGTTTTAACAGCAGACAACTTTGCAGAGTTTCAAGCTGTTTGGATTCCGTTTAGGTTGGGGTTTTTCCAATGAAAGAGCAACGCTTAACAGTTAACCGATTTGCGTCTAACAAGACTACTACTCTATCTAACATTGCTATTGACCATAAATGGGAATGCTTTGGTTTAGAAGATGAGCATCGTGATGTTAAAGTGTCTGGTCATACTCGCATACCTAGTGGCATATACACAGTTGGAGTTCGGACAGTAGGTGGCTTTCATGCTAATTACACCAACCGTTTTTCTGGCTTCCATAAAGGTATGTTGCAAGTAATGAACGTACCTAACTTTGAGTACATCTTGCTGCACGTTGGCAACACACACAAAAACACAGCAGGGTGTTTGTGTACTGGTACCGATGCTAAAACAAAAGCGCAATGGAGTGTTCTTAACAGTGTTGTTGCGTATGAACGTTTATACTGTAAAGTAATTGAATCTGCATTAGCAGGCAAATTAACTATAGAATATTGGGATAATGACTAATGGGAATATTAAGCAAAGTAACTAGTTTTGTAGGTGGATCTTTATTTAAAGAAATTAAAGAAGGAGTTATGTCATATTTTCCACCTGATATGTCTCCTCAAGAAAAATCTGAAGCATCATTACAAATAGAGAGGTTTTTACACGAAAAAGAAAAAGAAGCCAATAAAGTACTAGCAGAAGCTTCTGCAAGCTTAGATAAACGTATTGCCGAACAAGAAGGCACTGCTTCAGACCTTAAAAGTATGCCGTTTTTAGGCAGACCTATATTGTTTTTAAGAGGTGTACAAAGACCTGTTTGGGGATTTGCTACGTTAGTTATTGATTTTAAATGGTTTTTTGGTACGTACACTTTTAGTGAACAACAAGAAACTGCATTAATTGTTATTAACCTTCTAGTTCTAGGGTTTTTGTTTGGTGAACGAACTGTGCTAAATCTTACACCTTTAATAATGAAAGTTTTTGGTAACAACAAACAATAATTTTTATAAATTAGTTTTTACACTAAATAAGTATTAAACTTAAAATATTGTTATGTCAAATACTATTGTGTTAAAATTTTGATTTAATGTAACTACTTTTTAGGATTAAAATGAGTTTTAGCTATATGATTGCAGAAGAAATGAAAAAACACCCTTTCCTTATAGTTATAATATTTTTTGTAGCAGGAAGTATTACTACTTATGGTGTAAAAACTTACGCAGAAATTACTGACGTAAATAAAATAGAAACTGATTTAAAAAACAGCATGAACAGTTTTCAAATAGCTGTAAATACTAAATTGTTGTCTTTTGAATTAAAATTAGAAAATAGCCAAAACATTGCATATCAAATACAACTTCAATCGCAAATAGATGATATTGATACGGAAATATTTAACCTTACTGAAGTAGTTTTAGCAAACTCAAATCAGCCTACAAGAATACGTGCTCAAATATCTAAATACACAATTAGAAAAAATAAAATTTTAAGAGAATTAACTAATTTAGAATTATCAATGAGAAAATAATTTTAAAATTTAATTTTTAATGTATATGACGTTTTAACGTTAAGGCACTGTAAATGATTAATGAAAAACCTAAACCTGAAAAGTTAAATAAAGTAGCATTGCTTAAATCGTTTAAAGACGATATGCAAAGTGCTGACAGTCTTAGAATAGAAACCGTAACTAAAGTAGAAGCATGGAAAAATGCTTACAACGGTGAACTTTACGGTAACGAACAAACAGGCAAATCTAAGTTAGTATCAAGAGATATTAAACGTCAAGACGAATGGCAACATGCCTCTATTAAAGATCCTTTTTTATCTAGCTCTGACATTGTTAAATGTAATCCTATTACGTTTGAAGATAAAGCTGCAGCTGAACAAAACGAACTAATACTTAATTATCAATTTACTCGTAAGTTTAATCGGTATAAATTTATTACTGATTCTATTAAATTAATGAGCACTGAAGGTACATTAGTTGTTAAAACTTGCTGGGATTACGAAGACGAAGAAGTAGAAAATGAATACCCTGTATATGAGCTAGATGATATTACTGGTGAACCGTACCAATCCGGTACCAAGATGGTTACAGAAATTAACGTTATTGAGAACAAGCCTAACGCTGAAGCCTGCCGCATTGAAGATATTTATATTGATCCTACATGTATGGGAGATATGGATAAATGTCAATTTATAATTCATCGTTACGAAAGTGATATGAGCACTTTACGTACATGTCAAAAATACAAAAAAGAACTTTTAGACGAAGTAGCTAAAGATTTACGTAAAGATACTGCTGATTATACAGAAGAAGATGAAACTAATTTTACTTTTAAAGATGACCCAAGAAAGAAAATTCTTGTGCATGAATATTGGGGTAATTACGATATTGAAGGTACCGGAATAGCTAAACCTATTGTTTGCGTTTGGGTAAATAAAGTAATGATTAAATTAGAATCTAATCCTTATCCAGATAAAAAAATACCATTTTTAATTGTTGCTAACAATTCTATTCCTTTTCAAATTACTGGTGAAGCAAATGCTGAAGTAATTGGAGACAACCAAAAAGTTACTACTGCTATTAAACGTGGTCTTATTGACAACATGGCAAACTCTAACAATGGACAAAAAGGAATACGTAAAGGTGCTTTAGACACGTTAAACAGAAAACGTTTTCTTAGCGGTAAAAACTTTGAGTTTAACAACAATCCAAATGATTTTTACGAAGGTGCGTACAATTCTTTGCCTAATAGTGTTTTTCAGATGTTAGAACTAGTTAACAGTGAAACAGAATCTATTACAGGTGTTAAAGGTTTTGCTGGTGGAATTAACGGAGCTGGATTAGGTAACACTGCTAGAGCTGCTGGAGGTGTATTAGACGCAGTGTCTGTACGTAAATTAGATATTGTACGTAACGTAGCTGAAAATTTAATTAAGCCTCTTATGCGTAAGTGGATGTCTTATAACAGTGAGTTTTTAAAAGAAGAAGAAGTTGTTCGTATAACTAACGAAGAATTTGTTCCTATTAAAAGAGATGATCTTAAAGGCAATATTGATATTGAAATTGAAGTATCTACTGCTGAAGACAACGCTGCTAAAGGTGAAAAATTATCTTTTTTACTGCAAACGTTAGGTCAAAATTTACCATCAGACCAGTTAAATATGCTTATGGCAGAAGTAGCAAAATTAAACAAAATGCCAGATTTAGCCAAGTCCCTAAAAGAATACAAACCTCAACCAGATCCGTTTGCTGAACAAATGAAAATGCTTGAAATGGAAAAGTTGAAGTCTGAAATTGCAGAACGTAATAGTCGTGCTCAAGAAAATAAAATTGATATGCGTCTTAAATCTGCTAAAGCTGATCTTGCAGAAGCTCAAGCTAGAGCTGCTAATTCAGGCACTGATGTTAAAGATGCTGAGTTTATTAGAAACGCTACTGGTGCAAATTTTGATGAAAAAATGATGGAAAAAGACCATGATCGTGAAACTCAAAAAGAATTAGAGTTTATGAAAGGTTTACAGAAGAATTAAATTATAGTATAAATACAAACTAGATTTATATAAACTTTTATTAACATACAAAAGGAACTCTTTAATGAGCAACCCTGAACAAAATATAGAATTAGAAACAACAGATATTGAGCAGTACGTTAAATTAGGAGAAGCCTTAGAACGTTTAAGAAAACATCCTGACTTTAAACTAGTTATTATGACTAACTACATTGAGCAAAAAGCTTTAAGTGCAGTAAGTCTTTTAGCTGTACCTGCAATTAAAAAGCGTGGCGAACGTCCTGACGTTATGGAAGAATTAGTTTCTATTAGTAATTTGCAGTATTATTTTGCAATGATAGAAAATTTTTATGAAGGCGCTAAACAAGATCTTAGCGGTGAATTAGACGAAGAGGATTCTGAATAATGCCAGATTTCTCTGAAGAAGAAATTTTTGAAAATGACGTAGACCCTATTGATGGTATCAATGAAATACGTCGTGCTGAAGCTAAAGAAAATAAAACAGAAGAAGATTTTAAAGAAATTGATACCAACTCTGAAGGAGAAGTATCAACACTCGAAGAAAATGATTCTGGTAAAGATTCTAATGATAAAGCAAATTTTGAAGATCCTAGTGATGATCTAGAAGAATTAACTGATGAAGAAGAAGTTGACGATAAAGCTGAATCTAAAGAGTTAATTGAAGCAGTTAAACGTACTTTTAAAGCTAACGGTCAAGAGTTTTCTTTTACCGAAGCAGAAATGCTTGAGCAATTTGAAGGCACGTTTGGTAAGGCGATGGACTATACGCAGAAAATGCAAAAAATGGCCCCTTACCGTAAAATGATTTCTGCTCTTGAAGAAGAAAGTATTTCTCAAGACCAATTTAATATGGCAATGGACATATTAAAAGGTGACAAAGGTGCTATTAGAAAACTTGCTGCAGATCGAGATATTGATCTTGGAGATTTAAGTTTTGAAGAAGACGAAAAACCTTACGCACCTAACAGCTACGGCAAATCAGATTTTGATTTACAAATTGCTGAAATTGAAACACAAATTGGTAAAGACCCTGAGTATAAAACTACAGTTGATGTAATTGACAACCAGTGGGACGATAACTCTAGACGTACAATAGCAGAAAACCCAGACATGATTATGGGACTGCACACAGATATTAAATCAGGTGTTTACGCACAAGTAGCTCCTGAAGCAGCAAAAATGGCAATGTTAGATGGAAATTCTAGATCCAATTTAGATTACTACATTCTTGCAGGCAACCAAATGCGTGACTCTATGAGAGCCAATGAAAACAAAGGCAAATTAGACGATCTGAATAAGGATGCACAAGACGCAGAAGAAAAATTTGGTAAAGAATCATCAACGGCTGATAAGAAGAGAGCAGCTACAAATACTGCATCTCGTTCAGGCAAGAAAGGTGTCGTCGATTATTTAGACGATGATGATGATGAAAACTTTAATGCTTGGTATAAAAATTTACTAAGCAAAAACTAAATTTTACTAAGAGTAATTTATTATGTCAAAACAAGTATACGGTAACGGTACTAACAGCAGTGCAGGACCGAACACAGTCACGCATTATTACGACAAAGCAGGTATTAAAGCTGCTAACGCAATTTCTGTTTATGCACAATTTGCTGATAGTCGTTCTATGCCTCTCAACATGGGTAAAACTTATAAAGTAAGTAAGTTTTTACACATTTATGATCGACAACTAGATCCAGATTCACAAGTTGGTGGCTCAGATGCAGCTTTTGCTACAAAAGGTTATTTAACTTCTCGTGATATTGCAGACGTTTCTGCAGGTTTTCCAACCCTAGCTGAAGGTGCTGGTGCAGTAAACAAAGTAAGTCTAAAGAAAGTTACTATTGAAACTTCATTTGCTCAGTATGGTGAAATGCTAGAGTACACTGATGATGTTCAAATGTTTTCTGAAGACATGATTCAAGTACAGTACAGGGAAGAACTAGGATTACTAGCTAACCGTCGTGCAGAAGACTTGATTCAGCTAGATATGATGGACAGTAATACTATTCAGTATGCTGGTTCTGCTACTACTATTGCTGAAATGGGCGATGACAGTACAGAAGCTGACGGTACCGAAGATGATTTGTCACGTATTTCTTACGATATGGTCCGTAAAATGACTCGTCGATTAGTACGAAATCGTGCTGAAAAACATACTGCTGTAATTTCTGGCTCAACTAAAGTTGATACAAAAACTGTAAATAAAGCGTTTTACGCTATTATAGGACCAGAAATTAAGTACGACTTAGAATCTTTAGTTAAAGGTTCTGGTAATTCTGAAGAGTTTGCTTATGTGCCAGTGTACAAATACGCTGATGCAGGTAGCTTGGCTGAAGGTGAAGTTGGTGCAATGAACGATCTACGTTTTATTGAATCAGAATCTGCTGTTGTTTACGCTGCTACTGGCGGTACTGTTCCGCAGAATTATGTTGGTAGTTTGTCTTCTAGCGGTGGCACAGATAATACTTCTGGTACTGCTACTAATCGTGATAACTTTGATGTGTTCCCAATACTAATTCCAACTAAAGGCTGTTTTGCCACTGTTGGTCTAAAAGGTCGTGGAAAGATTAAGTTTATTGCACAAGATCCTTCTAAGGTAGAACTTGCTAACCCATACGGAAACCAGGGTTTCTTTAGCTACAACATGTGGTATGCAGGTATTATATTACGTGAAGAGCGTTTACTTAAAGGTTATGTTTGTGCCTCTGCATAACGTATAGCATTACAATAAGGCTCTTAGGAGCCTTATATTTTATTTACCCGTTAAACACCTCAAGAGATTTAACATGACAGACGAAATTAACAGAGAAGAACTAATTGCTGAAGCAAACACTTTTGCTTTAGATTTTCCTTCTAATGTAAAAACTTTAAAATTACAAAATATGGTAGATGAAGCTAAAGGTATTGTTTCTAAACCAACTACTGTAATTGTAGATAAATTAAAAAAACCTCTTACTTTTCGACAAAAAATTATAGCTAAAAAGAAAGCTGCATTTGAAACTCGTGTAGTTACTATTACTAACAAAGATGCTCGTGAAGCAGACCAAGTTACTACTGCTCATTTAAGCTTTGAAAATAACTTTTTTGGTTTAGGTAAAAATGTACCGTTAGATATACCTGTACAATTAGAAGTATCTCTAATTAAAATTGCTAAAGCAGCAATGATGACTTTGCACAAAGCAGAAATTAAAAACGGTAAAGCTACAGGTAACAAAGTTCCTGTTCGTGTTGCTAAATACGCTATTAGTTACGGCGAATAAATATGACTGACTTTACAGGATTTACAGGAAACGTAATCACAGACGCTGATTTTAAAGTTACTGGTGATGGCATACTAGATGACATTATGGAAACTATGACTAAGCATGTACAAGCTCAGTTTGATAGAGGTTCTATAACTGGAGTTGAATATTCTTCTGTTTATTTAGGCGGTATGCAAGCAGCTTTAAGTACTGCAACTCAATTATTTTTAGGCGGAGAAACTGCTGTAGCTAAAGCAGATCTTATTAAATCTCAAAAATTAACTGAAGATGAAAAAGTTAGTTTAGTTAATGCCCAAACTCTTGGGTTTAGGACTGACGCTAAACAAAAAGTATTAGCTAAAATGATGGAAACATGGGCTATTTACTATTCTGTTGCTAAAGCTGGTGCTCCACCTAACTCAGCTAACACTACTGAAATAGACGAACTTAAAGACGATATTATTAGTGATTTAGGTGGTATTACTGTAGCTAACGATCCTATAATAACTTAATGAATTGCCCAATATTAAAATTTATTAATCAGACTATAGATCACGAAAACGGTCAACCTGTAAACATAAAAAGCATGTTTATAGACAGTCAATTAGATAGTCTAGGTGCTTTAATAGCACTTATGACTATTGGTACTGAATACAATATAGAAAACGAATACGTAGAAAATGTTAACGTTGAAAATTTAAAAATATATGATTTGGTAACATTATGCAAATCCTCGACTACAAGCACATAGCGCCTTCTGAAAAACGAGAAGGGTATTTTGCAATACCAGAATTAGTAAGAAATACTTCCTCAGTAAACCAATTTATAAAACTATCTCAATTAGACATAGAGCTAACTAAACCTACCGGGTTTATTTATGTTGAAGGTTTTGCCATATCTCAAGCGGAAAGTGGTGTAACTAATAAAGTTACAGGAAAATATACTGTAGCTGTATGTTCAGGCACTAGTTTTATAATGCACAAATGGTTAAGTACATTTAAAAATAAGCACTTTATTAGAGCCGCTACTAACACTACAGGAACTTGTGCTAGTGGTATGCAAGCTTTGCATATAGCTCGTGAGTGGATGGAAACAGGTGTTTGTGAAGAAGTAATACTTATAGGCGGTGAACGTATAACAGAAGACACTATACGTTTATTTAAAGAACTTAGAATAGGTATACTTTGTGGTGATGGCTTTGTTTACATGAAACTAGGTCGTGGTGGAGTTGATATTGAGCACACTAAATGGAGGTATGCTTATAACGCTAATGCTTTTTCATTTACTGCTGAAACTTTAAATAATTTAATACCTTGGTACCCGGTAAACTACGTAAAACTTCACGCTACAGGATCTCCATCAAATGACGCAGCAGAAGAAGACCTAGCTAAATTAGGAATTCCTATAACGTATAAGCAAAACATAGGTCACACACAAGGCATAAGTAGCTTGTTAGAGCTTTGCATAGTTATGGCTGATGATTCTATTCGTGGTAGTATACTCGTTGTAGCTAACGGTGTAGGTGGGTTCTACGGGTCTTGTACAATTAACAAGTAACTTATATGAAATACACAGTAAAAGATATTGCTCGACCTTCAAATTTAGTTAGGTCTTGCTGTTTAAAAGATATAGAATTTCATTATTCTAAAGTTAAACATTTAGTTGAAATAGACAACTACAATTGTGAAACTTACAAAATTCTTATGAAAGAAGCTGTTATAAACAACACAGCTTTTACTTTGTTAGATAATACTTGTTTTATTTATTATATAAATCAATCAGATTTTAAAGCTAGTGGTTGTTGTTTTTACGGTAAAGATAACCCTACAGGAATGTTTGTTTTGTTTTCACAGGTGTTTAATACTTTAAACAAAAAAATAAATATATTAGAATTTTTACCCCATAACAAAAATGAAATAAAAAACTTTAAAAGTATTTTAGTAGAAAGCAGTATTAAAAACTACTATCAAACAGGAAACCCATTAGTTATAAGAGTAGACAAGTTAAGAAATAAAATTAAAAGGTTATTAATAAAATGTCTTTTGTAGTAAAAATAACTAAAAGTATTGTATCTGCTGTTGTTGACGCAGTAGAAGGTATTGTCAGTTTTGCTTGGGACGAAATAGTAATGCCTATTGCAGAAGTAGTTGTAGGAATATTTGGCGTTGAAGACGAAACTATTGTAGATATAAAATGTATATCTGTAAAATTGTATGAAGATAATTTAAATGGAATTAAAGATAACGCTATTACTCAATCTGCTTTATCTTATTCTAACCAACCTAAAGCAGGTATCTTGTCTCCTTTTTTGTCAAATACTTCAGAAGCTTTTTCTAAAATAGAAAATTATTATTCTTTTGGTCTTAACGATTATCCTTATGCTTTACCTGAAAGTAACATAAGAGGTAGTAGGCTTGATAATAATGATGTAAAAAATGCCGTAGAAAATGATATTGGTTTATCTATAATATTGTTAACTGCTGACCATAACTACATTACTAGTTTAATATTTTACAAATATTATTTACAAACAACTTATAATTACCAAAATTGGACTAATACTTTAACTTACGTTGATGAATATGGTTCTTTTGACACTTACACACTGGAAACTGTAACTTACGAAGGCGGTAGCAATACTTATAATATTGCTATAAAAAGACCTGTAACTGTTACTAAATTTTATTTGTCTGGTTATACAGAAGTTTTACAAGGCAATACTACAGGTACATACACAATTTCTTCTGACAGAATGTTAGCTGCAGGTGCTTCAGCTACTTTTAATTTATCTTATTCTGGTACAGCTGTAGACGGTACTCATTACACATCTGTAAATTCTGCAACTATTTTAGAAAACACTAATACTGTAAATTTTAATGTTAATACAATAGCTAATTCTTTGTCTTCTGGAAGTGTACAAATGTCTATTAATTTAGACAGTGTAACTACTTTAGGATTTATAGAAGTTGTAGAAATTGTAGAAAATTTAAAAACAATAACTACTGACATAGTTTTTAGTAATTCTTCTCCTGTTTTTATTGATAATACAAACACTCCTTTTGCTGAAGAAGAAGAGCTAAACAAAGTAATAAACAGACCTGCTTTTGCTGTAAACGTTTACATAACTGCTACTTACTATACTTCTAATGACCAACAATTTTATTACTGGTTGTATGACACAGCTACTAACGTTTTGCCTAATTTAAAATTAAAAACAGACACTCTTGATAATTTACAAATGATGCCTATAGCTATACTTAGAACTAATAATACTACAGTAAGCGCTAACAGTATTGGAGAAATAAATTTTGAAGGAGTTAAAAACTTAGTACAAAATGTAGGTTTAACTTTTGAAAGTTTAAAAGAGCAGGTAGAATTAAGTCCAGATATAGGTTTAATAAAAGAAGCTTATTTAAATTTTGGTGTTAATCCGTCAGATAACGTTACTGCAGTAGGAGCTGTACTGTTTGAACAATTTTTTCCTTTAACTCAAACTAGTTCTGGTATTTTTAACACTGTAACAGACCCTTCTCAAAGTTTGTTTAATTCTACAGAAAATAGCTATATTGCTACTTTTGAAGAACAAAACGTAAAACGTGCTCTTGTTTGGAGTAAACAAGAATTTTATAACGCCCCTAGATCAATAGGAACAATAGGCAGTTATCTTCATTACATATCAGGTAAAAGACTGTTTTTGCTTAAACAAATAACTGTGACTGAATGTGTATTTATTGTTTTGCACGACTTGTCTACTTTAGAATTTATTAAAGCAGCAGGTCTTAATAACACTAGCGCTTCTAAATTAGGAGACGAAAATTTTAATATACCTTTATCTTATTTTGCAGCAAACAGTCTTTCATTTTTAGAACAACTAGAATTATACCCTTATGCTTTAAGATTAAATATTTACGCAGTACGAGTAACAGAATTAGCTTGGTATAAAACTAAAGCTTTTACAGAACTTGTAAAAATTGTTCTTATTATAATTATTGTTGTTATTACTATAATAACTTTAGGAAAAGGTACAGCAGCAGTCGTTAAATTAGCAATAACAATACTAGCTTCTTTAGCTATAGCAAAAGTAGCAATAGCGCTTATGGCAATGACAGACAACGATTTTTTAAAAGCTGTAATAGCAGTTGCGGCAGTTGCAGCTATGTTTGCTGTTGGTGACGCTAACGGTGGAATGGAACTTTTAAGTGCTGAGTTTTTGTTAATCACCGTAACTACTTTTTCAGAACTTTACGTAACTGACATAACTGTAGATACACAAGATATTCAAGAAAAACTTAATGAGTTTAAAGAAATATATTCTTCTAGGGCAGAAGAAATACAAAAAATGGAAGAAGCTGTAGAATCAGGAATAGATGTAGAATTTATAGCTTATTTAGTGTCTCCTTCTACTGCTATGTACCGAGCAATAGGAATACAATACGACTTTAATGCTTTGTATAATTATGATACATTAGTCGGTAATTATTACGATAACGCTTTAAAAGTAGGCGTACAATAAACTAGAGAATATATTATGTCAAATGACTATCGTGCTCCAATAACAGATTCTGTCCCAATGAGTAGGTTTATGGACGGTAACAATTTTAGTTCTTCAAACAGAGGCTATGATTTTGGTTACAAAGCTCCTTCCCCTAAAATTCCTAACATGGCTACTTTAAGCGGAATACAAAATTTTAGTAAAATACCGGGTATTAGTTTACTAGATTATCAAATACCTAAAATGAGTGCTGATCTTACTGATACTAGCCCAAAATCTTTTGATTTTTCTGGCGCTAACCCAGGTCAAAATTCTAGTGTTTTTAATAAATTTAGTGGATTTATGAAAGGATTTGGTCAAGCAGGCCAAGGATTAGCCGCTTTAGGTTCAGCTTACAATGCTTACAGTGCTAACAAACAAGCTAAAAAGCAATTTGGTTTTGAGTTAGCTGGCATGAATAGAAACTTATCTAATGATTCACTAGCTTACAATTCTGATTTAATGCAAAGAACTCGTGATGGAGCTATGTTAAACGGATTTAGACCAGGTGATGAAGAATTTGCAAAAAGAGAACAAGTAGCTCGTGGCAGATTTGCAGATGGGTCACAATTACAAGCATAAGGTATAAACATGGCTTACAGATCACCAACAGTTAAAGTTAATTTTAGCGGTTCTAACCAAGCATCAAATTTAGCAGGACAAAACTTAGCTAACAGTTCTAAAATATTTGGTAACATTACAAATCAAATTGCTGAAGAAGAAGCTGCTAGACAACAACAAGCTAATTTTGATCAGCAAATGGCTGTAGTTCAAGAACAAAAATTATTTGATAGGGCTGCTCCTCAAGTAGAACGTGATCGTTTGACTAACTTACGCAAAATGGATTCTGCTGCAGTTAACTCTGTAATTGATCCTATGAAAGAAAGTTTTAAACTAAGCGACAATAATAATGCACGACTTGAAAGAGGTCTTGGAATTGGTCCTGACGGATTTGCCACAGACAATACTCCGTTTGCTCCACAGACTTCTCAAGAAGCTGGCAGAGAAAGTAAAATATTTAATCAATACAATGCTGGTGTTGATTCTATTAAAAATAACTTTCAAACTTATGGAAATGTTCAAGAAATTCAACGACAAATACTTTCTCAAGCTCAATCTGAAGGATTAAGCCCAGAACGTACTGCAGCTAGGTTAGAATCAGCATTGTCTGAATTTCCTGTTGCTACTCAAGAACAAATAGACGCACAGCTTGGCGTACAGGATAAAGTTTTAGACGCTATTATGAGTATTGGTGCCAGTAAACAAGCTGGCGGTAGTACTAACAACTTTTATGCAAATGGTTCTAGTGGCGGTGTAAAAGGAGACAAATACGGTGCAATTTTAGACAACATAAAACAAGACAATGAATTTGGTGCTGCAGATGCTCTTGCAAATATGCCTTCTACTGTTGGATTTTTTCAGCAATTTTATGAAAAAGGTTATACTATAGATGAAACTGTAACTATGGCAAGTGTAAGTAAATACACTAATGAATTGTCAGAAATTTTTCCTGGTGTATCAAAAAGTGCTTTTATGGAAGCTACTTTTGCTTTAGGAATAATTGACGACAAGGAATTTGTAAATGGTCAAGGTTATAAAAATATTCTTCAAAATGAAAATTTAGTTAATGGTATAGGTGCTACTGCAACAAATATACAAAACAGAGCTACTACACAAAAATCTAACAATATGGCTGCAGAAAATGCTCAAGCAGAAAATCTTAAAATTTTGCAAGGTGGACTAGCTAACTACGAACGAAACACATCACAAATTATGTCTGGCGGTACTCGTAAAACAATGAGCGAAGCCGATAGGGGCAGTTTAATAGATCAGTACGTCACTAGTCTAGGCGGTACTGCTATGGGGCCAGAAGGCGTAAAAACAGCTGCACAAGCTAAAGAAGCGGCTAATTCTTTAATTGATACTTCTGGTAAAAATAAAGAAAAAATAGCAGCAGAAGCTAAAGAAAAAATAGCTGCAGAAAAAGCAGAAACTGAAAGACTTAGATTAGCTGCTGAATTATCTGCACAAAAAAACCCAGAATTAACTGAAGAACAAATACTTGACAACGAATTTAAAGTAGGTCAAGACGAAACAAGACTTCCTTTTGAGCGTCTTAGATCTTTATTTGGTGGCAATGAAGTTCAGTCAGAAAGACCTTTTGGTACTAAAGATTTAGCTCCTGGTAACGATGTTCGTGATGGTGTAATTGCTAACAGAGTAAGAAAAAACAGATCTGATACTAAAATATTTAATAATGAAGTTGAAGCACTTAAAACAACTGGTACTACTTTATCAGGAACAATTAGTAATGGTGATTCAAGAATATTTAAAAAAGCAGTACAAGAACTGCAATCAGAAATAGATTCTGAACCTAATTTACAATCTCGTAATCAAAAAAGAACTATATTACAAAACTTAATGCAAAATGATCCTACAGCATTACCTTTTGGTGGATCTCCTCAAAACAGTACAAATACTAGTAGTATTGGTAATAATAAAATTTTTAACAATGCAAATTTTAACAATGCAAATTTAAATAACACAAAAGGGTTAGGATTACCTGAAAGTTCTCCTGATAATCGTATTACTAAAATGATTGCTTCTACTCAAAAACGAATGTTAGAAGAAGAATTAACTGAAATAGCAGAAACGTTAAATACGATGGTAGAGCCGCAAGTAGAAAAACAATTAATAGAAAGATACAAAACTGTACAACAAATATTGTCTCAATTTTAAGCGTAAATAAATATGTCTAGTATTTTTTCAAATGCAGGAAATCCTTTACTACAGCCTATGGCTAGTAGTGCGTCTTTGTTAGACTATAAAATACAAAAATTGCAACAAACTTCTGCTGCTAAACAAGATAAATTAAAATCTAGTCAACAGCTAGATTCAGAAGCTCAACAAGAAACTGAAAGTCTTCGTCGTCAGCAAATAAGAGAAAAGTATAGAGGCAATGGAAGTACTGACGGTGGATATGTTCAAGGTTTGCTAGATTTAAGCGAAGGCAGTTTATTTAGAAGCAGAGATAATTTAACTAATTTTGTTACTGGTAAAAGTGATCCTAACGTTGCTAAAAATGCTGAAATTGAATCAGGTATAAATCCTGAATTTGCACAGCAATTTAAACAAGACAAATCAGATATTATAGGTACTATTGCTGATGGCAGAATTGCTAATAAAGATGGCTTTACACTAAAAGGTTTAGGTAAATACGCATCTGCTTTTGGTCAAACTTTACAAATAGCACCAGAATTAGTTGCTGATAGTACTAACTCTTTAGTAGAAGGTGCTGTAGGTGTTGGAGCTACAGCTCTTGGTGGTGCAGGTCTTGGATTTTTAGCTAGAAGAGCTAACAAAATATTTAGAAGTGCTGAAAGCATACAAGAATCTGTTGATGCAGCTGTACTAGCTCGTGAATCAGGAAGAACTCTTAGTGTGTATCAAAAAGGATTAGCAGCTACTAAAAAAGGCGTAGGAGCAACAGTTAAAGTTGCAAGCCAAACTAGCTTAATGAGTGCCAGTATTCTTCAACAAATGAAAGAAGACTACATACTTAAAAATGACGGTAAAACTCCTGACAAAGTATGGTGGGCAGTAAACACACCTATTGCAATAGCTTTAAACGCTGTTCAGTTAGGCATATTTAAAAAATTCTTTACTCCTTCTGCTGCAGGTCTTGTAAAAGACACAAAAGCAGTAAAGGAGTATGTTAAAGAAATGACATCAATGTTTGACAACATCCCTAAAAGTTACAGCAAACAAGTAGCTTCTAGGATTTTAAGTCAAAGTAAAAATGTATTAGCTGCATCAGGTGCTGAAGCTGCTCAAGAATATTTGCAAACATGGCAAGAAATACTTGCAAGTAAAATGGACTTAGATAGTATAGATTCTGCTGTTTCTAGTTTTAGAAAAGAAATTGGTGTAGGCAGCAATCAAGACAAAGCTATATTTGGTGCAATGGCAGGTGCTGCTGCAGGTGGACTTACTAAAGCTGTAGTGTCTACTCCAGGTTTAGTTGCTGGAACTACTGTTGACGTTGTTGCAGGAACAGTACAAAAAGGTGCTCAATACGCTAAAACACAAGCTATCAAATCTAGTTTTAAATTGTATTCTCCTGAAGAAAGAGCTGACGCAGCTAAAACTTACGCAATAAATAAAGCAGAACAACAAAAATTTGCAGATTTAACTAACGTTCAAATAGCTAATTTAGAATCAGCTAAATCTTTTAATGAAATAGAAAATGAAGAAACAAAAAATGAAATATTAGCTTTTCAACAAAGATTTAAATTAACTGATCAAGACATACAAGATCCTAAACAATTTAAAAGAGTTACAGATGCAGTACAATCTAAATACAGAGGTTTAATAACAGCTAGTAAAGCAAGTGTTGAAGGGTCTAACGTTGCAAGAGCAGTTAATACTGTTAGTAAAAATGCTTTTGCTAAAAGTACTGCTTTAGTTAATCAAGTACTTAAATCTGTCAATCTAGACGAAGCTGCTGCTGTTGTAACAGAGTTAAGTAAAGATTTAGCTGAAGGAACTGTTGACGCAGTTAAAAATTACAATTCTAGTTCTGTTAAAGGTTTAATTTTACTAGGTTCTGATTACACTTCACAAAGCAGTAAAATTGAAGTTAAAAAAATTAAAAAATTAGCTGAAAATGTTAGTTTAAAAGAATTAAAAGACGTAGTTAAATTAATGCAAGAAAAGCATCCTTTGCTTACTGTTGTGTTAAATCGTGAAGTGCGTAGAAAAGAAATTAGTAAAGACACTATCGGTAAAAACAGTGTATCTGTTTCTAAAGATACACTTCCTACTCCTATAAAAGGTGTTCTTGCTGGTCAAATTATTAATTCAAATGATTCTATATCTGTTGCTAAAGCATTACGTGGTGCTAGACCTAATGGTGAGACTCGATTAGCTGACGTTGAATCTGTTAACGCTTACCAAAAAGTAATGAATTCTTACGTTAAAAGTGAAGATTTTATAAATCAAACTGAAGGTTCTATTAGTGAAAACGATGTAAGCATAATAAAAGCAGAATTAACTTCTAGAAAAGAGTACCTTACTAGACCTGGCAGAATAGTTGAATCAATTAAATCAACTGCTACTAAAGTAAAAGACGTTGCTGTAAATACTTTTAACAAGACTGCTACAGAAGAAAATTTAGATAAAGTTAAAGCTAAGTTTGACGAATATTATGATGATGTTGTTGAAAATTTAAATTCTGCTGGAGACAAAACCTCTAGTTTTGGAAGTTCTGTTTTAGACGGGTTTTCTAACACAGTAGACAAATCTAGTTTAAAATCTTTAGAAAAAGAGTACGTAGCGCTAGAAGATAAAAGTGCAGAAAATGTTGTACCTTTACTGCAAAAAGTTCAGGAAGTTCTTGAAGACACTGAATCTAACAGTAAAACTTTCACTAAAAGAGCTATACAAAAATCTTTAACAGCTAGAAATAAAAAGTATAAGGACATTACACCAGAACTAGAAATAGAGCTGGAAGCTGATATTAGGACTGTTGTAGAGGCTCTTATGCCTACTTTAACTAGTTTTAAGCCTAACAGCAAAGGAACTCTTACAGACTTTATTATTCAAAAAGCTTTTAAGCCAGAAATAGCTTTAATAAAAGGTGAAAACGCAGATGTTAAGAAAGAAGTTGTTGAAGAGGTTAAAAAAGAAGCATCTAGTCAAGAGTCAAAACCGGAAACGGTAGACGTAAAGGTTGAGTCCACTGTAGAATCTGAACCAGTTGTAGAAGAAACTGTAGAAAAAACTGTAGAAGAAGAAGTTGTAGAACCAGTTCCTGCTCAAGAAACTGTTACTAAAGAAGTTAAAAACCCAGGTACTGTTACTGCAGATCTTTGGGACACTTTAAATGATGAGCAAAAAAATAACTTAACTCAGAATTATGTAAATGGTAACAACAAAGAAGCTACTATAGACGGATTAGTGTCTGAAGAAGATGCTAAAGCGTTTACTGAAAGCTTTGGTGATATAAAATCAATTTGCAAAACTTAACAATTGAGATTTAAAAATGGCAAAGAAGTGCGTACCACAAGATGTATTCGTGCAGTGGTTAGTTAAGCTAGATGAAACTAAAGAACTAGATAAGCAATCAAAAGAACTTCGTGTAAAAGTTTGGGAGTTTGATGCTGAAAAAGTTAGAAGTGTTTTGTTTGGGGGTATTAACGTTGTAGAAAATACAGTAGCTTCTGACCCTGTTAAAAATAAAATAAGAAATTTTCTTAGAGGTCTTGATTATAAAGAAATTAAAAATGACAGCTTTAAAGAAAAAGTTGTACTTAGTGATCAACTAATACCTATGTCTATTGCTTTGCATGAAGTTTTTGAATCTATAAAAGGTGAATCTGACAAAGTACTTAACGAAGGTCTTACAATTGAAAGAGTAAGCAATAGCCCTAAAAAAGAATTACCTAATTTGCCTACAGCTAGAGTTGCAGAATCTATTGGTCGTAAGATAGTCTATCAAAAAGGTTTTGTTTTTAGTGGTAAAAACAATCCTGACGTTACTTCTCAAGAAATTAGTAAAAGATACTATGACATAGGTATGTCAATTCTTAATATGTTAAAAAACAAAGGCTACGTAGAACTGTATAAAGCAGGTGAAGCCAATACAATAAAAGATTATGTTGACAAAACTAAAGGTGAAAAAGAAGTAATTCGTGAAAGAGGTGTTGTAGTTTCTGACATGCCTGCAGTAGCTTTAAATTTGTCAGCTTTTACTAAAGAAGGAGCAGATTTTACTTCTGAAGAAGTTTCTTATTTTACTGACAGAGCTAATTCTTTAGTAGCATCTTCTAGTAACGGTGGCAGTGTATTAAACAGAATTATAAACACTTTAAATATTGTTAGTAATTTAACTCAACCTCAAAATATAAGTTTACCTTTAACTACAGAGCCTACTCAAGAAATTTTAGACAATGATACTGAGTATGATCCTGGCTTAGTTCTTAAAAATACTAAAGATTTTGTAGGAAAAACTCCTATAAAATTAAACAACGTACTGCATAATTTTTTAAAAAACCTAAGCACAAAAGTAGACACTAGTGTAGGTAAAAGTGCTTCTACTTATTTAGCAAGTATAATACCTGCTAAAAGCGGCCTTATGGAATCTTTGTTTGATATTAAAAGATCAGATCAGTACGCTAAAGACAGAAAACAAAGTGTTAACGGTCAAAACATTTCACGTACTTCTCCGTTAAATGATCTTGTAGAAAACTATATGGAAATAAATCCAGAAGGTGATTCTAAATTATATATGCCGTTAACTACAGGACGTAACTCACGTTTGTATTTGCTTAATAGCATACTAGATTACCACGGTTCAAAGCACAGCAGATACATGCTTACTTCTGGTTCACACGACTCTGAAGTAGATAGTGACATGTACAAAAGAGTTGTTTCACAAGTAGCTAATTCTTTAGGTGTTTCACCTGATGCAATTATGGATTTAAGTACTCCAGGTTTAAACTCGTCTGTTACTAAAGAAACTCTTACTGCAGAAAAAATAAAATTAAAAAAAGCTTTAAAATCTCTTGAAATGTTTAGTGCTGAAGACGTTAAATTAAAAATTCAAGTTAAACAATTAGCTAACATTTCTTCTAATTTTCCTGGAATAGATTTCGCTAGTTTACTTACTGGTTTTCAAGCTGTTAGTGATATTAGAAATCCTGTTAACGGCATTGTTAGTACTGAGTACATGGTTTCTGCAGATGCTACAGCTTCTGGCGGTACGCTTACGTTTTTACAAGCTGTAGGTACCAGTGCTAATGTTATTGAACTGTTAGCTGATTTACGCATTTTAGACAGAGATTCCCCAGAAGCTCAAGCACAATTAAACGACATTTACGGCATAATGGAAAAAAGCATTGATGATTTTATTAATGACATAGTACCTGACAACATGCGTACAGACGTAGCTTCAGAAATAGGTACTAACAATAAAGCCAGAAGATTGTTAACTAAACTTAATAACGTTTTATACACTGATAAAAACAAAAGACGAGGTTTTGCTAAAGCTCCAACTTTGACTTTTATTTACGGTCAAGGTGAGTTTTCTTCTATTGAAGTATTAAGTGAGCAAATAGCTCAAGACATTCAAAATAATTTAAGTGACCCTAAAATTATTGAATTAATTATTGATATGCTTTCTGGAACAGAAATAGCAAAACAAATGGAATCTGGTACACCTGCTACTGAAATAGAAGGTTTGTACGCTGCTTTGGTAAACAACGTAGTCGAATCTAAAGTTCCTCAAAAACTTTACAGTTTAATGAAAGAAGACATACTAGATAAATATTTAGAAGAGTACACAGACAGAACTGCTGCTTTATTTCAACTAATGAACGATACGCAAAAAAATTATTTTAGAATGTTGCCTGCTCATACTGTTCTCATGAATAGTAGAAAAGGTACTGAAAAAATAGAAATGACTCCTAAGAATTTACAACAGTACGGAGTTCCTATATCAAAAATTCAAGATGTAGCTATTGAAGTTGACGGAGAAAAAATACTTACAAGAAATCAAATTAAAGCTGTAACAGTAATGAATGTTTCTACTATTCACAGCATAGACACAGCACAAATGTACGCTGCTATTAACGACGTTCTTGTTAGTGAAGGAATACCTCAAGGTTTAATGATAATACACGATGATGTTAGGTCAACTCCTAAAACAGTTGCTTTAATTGAAAAAGCTTACATAAAAGTAACTAAGGAATTAGCTGTTGAATTTGACGTACATGACCAAATACTAAAATCTATAGCTACTTACAGTCCTGAATTAGTTGGCACTAAGTCTTATGAAAAACTTCGTAAAAGTATTGATAAGTCTATGGCTATTAAAAAAGAAACTATGGAAAGTTTTAATTTTGATACAAAATCTATTATTGGTGATTTTGTTGCTGAATCTATAGCTAATAAATTAGACGATGATATAAAAATAGCTTCTGAAAACAATGTAAAAATTGAACAAGAGGTTAAAGCTAAAGCTAAAGCTAAATCTGAATTAAAAAGTTTTGACCAGATGTCTGCTCAAGACGTAGTTGAAAGTTTTAAAGGCACATCTAAAGTAATAGATATGTTTTTGTCTCTTGGAGACAAAGTTAGACCTAATTTAGTTAAAGAAGATTTAAATACTTTTCTTCCTGCTACTGATACTATTGCAATATCTGCTGTAGACAACAGGTTCGCAAAAGATGTAAAAAAGAACATAAAAACTGAAAGTGGCAATAAAGCAATTAAACAATTAGTTGAGCATGAAATAATTCACAGCTTTACTGTTGGTTACGTTGAAAGAGCTTTACGTAGCAAAAAACAAGACCTTAGAGTAGCGTATTTGTCTAAAGCTATAACTAGCTTAAGTAAATTAAAAATGAGTACTAAGCTTACAAATAAAACTAAAGATCGTCTTAATTACATTGTTGCTAACACTGACGAATCTACTAGAATAAATGAATTTATTGCTATTATGTCTACTGAGCCAAAAGTAGCTAAAGAAATTTATGGAATTCTTGCTGGTAGTAAAAGTAGAGTTCAAGCTGCTATTGATTACATAAAAAAGCAAGTCAATAGAATACTTGAAAACGTAACTGTTTTTGATTTGTACTCTAAAGATATTGATATTGTTAAAGTTAGAGATTCTGTAAATGGTATTATCCAAGACGGTTTTAATTACCGTGAAGCAGCTTATGACAGCTTTAACGAAAACCAGATTAAATTTGACGGTCCTTTAAATGCAGGCAGGTTTAATTACGAAACTGTATCTGAAGCTAAAGGTTACACTCTTAACTATTTAAACCAGGCTGTAGCTTCTATGGTTACTACTAAAATAGAAAAAGGTGTTGTTAAATTAGCTAGATCTACAGACAGATTGTTTAAAATTAATTTTCCTGCTTATGCTAGAGCCAGTGAAAAGTTACAAGGTATTTATGATAGTTCTGACGCTTTACAAGAACTAGTTCACACAGTAACTAATTTTAATATAGACAAAAACAAAAAAAACTATTTGTTATCTATATTTTCTAAATTACGTGCAGACAATAATAGTTTAATGGCAGAAGAGTTAAGCAAGTTTAATAAAATTACTAAATCTATGCCTAAACAACAAAAAGAAAATCTTTTTGATTTTATAACTAAAACTCCTTTGCATGACTATTTTATACTAGCTGACAAAATAGTTACTGCTGAAGATTTTGATACACGTATAGCAGAGCTAGAGGGTAAGTTACATAAAAATCAAGTTGATGCTGTTGATAAAATTGTTTACATGAGAACTGTTTACGAAAAAGACGGTGTTGACGGTACAGCATTTATTAAAAAAGGAACTGATTACAATCTTTATAGAAATAACCCAGCTAAATCTGAAGACAATGATAAATCTAAAGAACTTTTAGCTTTAAAATCTATTAAAGCATTAGGAGTTGATAACTTTATTGAGTTGTTAAATAACACTAAGCTTATGAATTTAGTTAAAGATAATTCAATTGCTAACAGACTAGCTCTACTAGCTAATGGTGACGGTGTTTCTGTAAATGACAGTTTAATTGCTGACAAATACGCAGAGCCTATGGAAAAAAGAGTTATACCTTTAGCTAGTCTTAAAAATTACGACAGTTCTGATAAGAAAGGATGGAAAATATTAAGAATGCCTACTCAAGATACTTTAGGTATTGTTTACAGACCTGTTATAGATTCTACTTATTTGCAAGGTATTTATACTGATATTAAATTAGCAAGTGGTGACATTACTGTAGACAAGAGTTACAGGGGTCAAAAGAACGTTGTACCTACAGCAAACGGCTATAAACTAGTTCTTAAAGACCATGAGAAAGAAACACTAGGCTTAATAAAAGACCCTGCAGAGAGCCTTGTAAGGTCAGCTGCTCACTCTTTAGCTGTACAAGATTCTCAAATTATTAGAGATACTTTGTTAATGAAAGAAACTAGAATGGTAATTAACGATAAATCTGATGAAAAAGAACTTGTTAGTATTTTTTCTTCAGAAAACATTGACAATCCTTGGTTTCTTAAAATTGATAATGACAATTTTATTAATTTAGATCCTAAAATTAAAGCTAAGTATAAGCGTGTTGATAAGTCTATGTCAGATGTAAAAAGTTTTGACAAAGAAGTTGATTTAGTAAGAAAAGACATAGCTTATTGGTTAATAGGTGGTGTCCAATCTTCGTTGTCAGAAAACCCTAAACTAAGATGGATGATGCGCTTAACTAAAAGCGTTGTAGCTAGTTCTAAAATTAGTATGGTAATTCTTAACCCGGTAAAAATAGCTAAAGACAACATGTCTAATATTTCTTACTTAACTGTAATGGGATTAAATCCTCTTAACATACAAAAAGACTATAGAATTATTGCTAAAGAATATAAAGACTATACTGACATTAAAGATAAAATTATTAATTTAAGAATAGTTCAAGGTGCTAATAATGGTGATACAGCAACTAAACAAAAAATTATTGCTTTACAAGAAGAACTAGCTGCTCATCCTGCTGATGGTGTATTTAGAAGAGGTTTTGTAAACTCTTTAGGTACCGATTTAATACATCAAAATGCTGACACAATATCTGGTATGCAATCTGATGTGCAAACTGCGTTAAGTTATTTGCTTAAAGACAGTAGGGGTGACAACAACTTTCTTGCCAGGTACATAAGAGACTTGTCTAGATTAGGTGGAAATGGTGAAGATTTATTATCTTACTTTGGTAGTATTATAGGTAGAGCGGATTCTTTAAAAGGTGCTCAGAAAGAGCTAGATAAGGCGGCAGCAAGAATTAAAGAAATTAAATCTGATGCTGATGTTGTTAATTATGTTTCTCAGTTTATGATAACGCCTAACAGCGAATCAGTTAAACTAGGTTCTTACGCTACTGATTTAACAGATGTTTTAGCTAAAGAAACTTACTACAGATATTTAGTTACTGAAAAAAAGTTGTCTGATAAAGAAGCAGAAGTTCAAGTAATTGAAGCTTTTCCTGATTACAAAGAAAATTTACCTATGGCAATTAAACAACTTAGTGATACAGGCATTTTATTGTTTCCTGCTTTTTGGTTAAGAATACAAAAAGTAATTTACAGAATGCTAAGAGATAAGCCTGTTAACTTGGGTATTGAAATACAAATACAAAATATGACAGGATTAGATGCTCAAAGTATTCTTGATTCTAATATTTATAATAAAGCTACTGATTTTAATGGGTTAATAAACTCACCGTTAGATCGTTTTGAGTGGGGTGCTTTATTTCCAACTAACGCAATCTAACGGTGATTGTTATTTAATCGTAATAGTCATCTTTGTCAGAAAATAAATCTGAAATGGAATGTCTGTTGTTATACAGCATTCCTAAACCAAACAAAGATGCCATTACTAATATAAATATAAATATGTAAGCGGAATAAAAAGTAGTAATTAATATTGCACCTGCTATTACTACAAATACTAAAGTTTTAATTAAAGATATAATAGATTTAATCATTTATTTAATTCCTACTTAGCGCCAAATTTACGTTTTACTCCAAAAGTAGGTTTTTTAGTATTAGTTGCAGAAGCAGATCCAGCTGATGCTGAAGAACCAGTTTCTTTACGTCCACCGTCAATCCATTCTTGAATACCTTCAGCAGTCATATTGTCTTTGTAAGTAACAGTTTCAGCGTACTTTTGCTCTTTCTCAAAAGTTTCACCAAACTTTTCGTCATTTACAATTTCTTCTGCAGTAGCATTGTCACTGGCACGGTAGAAAGCTTTAATAACTTTCTTTTCAGTAATTTTGTTATTGTAAAAACCGTATTCCATTTGAACACGCATAATTACTTCCATGTCAGCCATGTCTTCTAGTACTGCTACAGTCTTTTCTTTAGCATCTTTACCGATTGGTAGATTACTCTCAACAGGGTCTGAAACCTCTTCTATATCTCCAATAACAAGCAATTGATTAAATATTTTCATACCAATTTCGTTAGCTACGTTATACCCGTTTTCGTCTTTCTGGTTATTAGTGACACGAACGTTACCGTACACAACTTGAAGTTGATCTAAATGATCAACAAAAAAGTCTACAACGTCAGAACCTTTGTCGTTAGTAGTTACAAATGGAGCAATAATATTTACAGGGTAAAAACCTGAACCTGAAATGTAGTTGCTTCCACCTTGTTTAAGATCTTTTTTATCTACTGATTTTTTTGCAAATGCCATGATTTTATTTCTCTTTGGTTGTGGGAATAATTCCCTTAGATAATTTACTTTTAAAGTTATAGTTAAGCATCTTAGTATTTTGTAACGCCTTTAAACATTACATGGAAAGTTAGCTTCTCAACCGGGGCAACAAATTAAAATGACCATTCACTATTGTTGTTATGAGTTTCTAAAATTAACTCAAGATGAGATTGTAAATTGTAATACGTTTCTCCTTCTTTAAGCTTTTTGCTTTTAGTAGGATCTACAATGTTTTCTATGTACTGAATGTCAGGCAATTCATTTATTGTAGTTCTTGCTTGATTTGCAACACCACGATGTTTAATTTTCATGTCAGTAACTAGTATAGAATGATCTACTTCTGAATAAAAGCCACCTTTGTCTTTAAATTTACCTTGACCTACAGGTACCAAACCTTTTTTGTCATTGTCCATAACATGATTAAGCATTACTACGTTCATTCCGTTGGCTACAAGATCTTCTTGTATGAACCTAGTTAAAATAGCAATTTCTTTATTAATGTTAGAATGGATGTCAAAGTTTGTGTAATGTAAATTTGATACGTCAATAATATCTTGCATAATTTTAGAGCATGAATCTATAGCAATAGTTTCAGGGTATTTTCCAAACTTGTCATTGTATTTTTCTACTTTATCAAAAAATCCTTCTACAACAACTTCTTCTTCTCCAACACCTACTGTGCCACCATTAAGTAATGTGTTCATGTTGTAAAACGCTGGAACAAGCATGTGTGGCATGTTAAAAGGAAAGTTTTTGCCGTCTCTTGATATTACAAAAGCATTTAGTAAAGACTGCAGTAAGGAAGTTTTACCTACACCACTTACTCCGTTTATTAACAGTTTACCTGCCATATTTTTTCCCCTAGTTAATTATTAAAATCTAAATCCAATTGTTGTGGATCTTCTTGTGGTTCTTCTACGTTTTTAGATATTGAGTAATTACAAGAAATACAAGTGTACTCATCTTCATCTGTGCATTCCATTTCACCTTGACAATTTTCACACTCAAAAGTGTTATCATTATAAAAAGGTGAACCAGGAGTATTGTCATACATATGAATATCATCTGGGTAATTTGAATCTTCTGACATAATTTTATCCTAAACAAATCGTTGACTGAAAAATAGAAACAAACTTAAAAATATACCTGCCACAATTGCTACAGCCATTCCTGTAAAAGTGCCAAAGAATATAAAAGTCATAGTACCTGAAACTATTAAATCTGTCTGCCATTGATATTTAACAAAAAATGGTAAATTTATTTTGCACATTATAATGTAAAAACCTAAAGCAGTAAGAAACCCCATACCTAGTATTTCCATAGACTAATCCTTCTTGTGATAATGAGTTATAGTGTGGTTTTCTTTTAAATATTCTGTACTACTTACAGGAGATATTTCTTTGCCACACATAGGACATTCATCGTCATGAAAAGAATCACAATTTTGTAATTCCCATTTGTGATAACAATGAAAATAATAATTGTCACATAACATAAATTAATCTACCTGCAATCTAGCGTCATGCCACAATACATGAGTAAGCTCAGGGTATTCTATTGTAGCTAAACAAGTTTCTACACACAGTTGCAATAACGATGTAATAAAATCTACGTCGTCATCTGTAATTGTTTCTGTTAAAACAACTACTTCTGGTGGATAAGATTTTAATGGTTTATTAGTTTTGTCACTGACACCGCCATCTATGTTTCTGTTAACATAAACTAGTTGTATTCTGTTTACATTATATCCGTTTTTTCTAAGTATAAATGCGTAAACTAAAAGTTGGTATTTATAATAAGACGGTATAGTTTTTGGTTTAGTTTTAGAATTGTAAGTTTTGTAATCTACAATCATACAATCATCTTTAGTTCCGTGCAAAACGTCAAGAGTACCACTTGCGTAGTAACCATAACCAATTTCTGCAAAATGTTTTGATTCTACTTCTAAAAAATTATCCATGTTAGGTAACACGTAATTTTGTATTAATGTAGTTGCCATAGATTCAAAACTATTTGTAACTGTTTTTTTGCAGTAATCATCATTTTCTACAAAAGAATTTATGTATTTATAAATTTCATCTTTAATATAATTTTGTTTTTTACCTACTTTTTCAGCTAAGTAATGAACAATAGTACCAATTACTGAAGCAGTACTATAATTAAATCCTTTTTCTTTTAAAATAACTTCTCTGTACCATTGATGTGGCTTATCAATAAATTTAGAAAATTGACTTGGGCTTATTTTTAATACACAATCTTTTGGTAAATAACTAGTACTATGATCGTAATCTAATTCTGTTTGCAATTTAGGAATCATATTGTTTTGTACAAATTCTTCAAAATCTTCTTTAGAATCAAAATCATATCCTTTACTTGAAGCAAATTTTATTGTTTGTTCTTTATTCACTCTGATCTCCAGTTGTTGTTTTAATGCCTAAATCACACAATTCAATTTTATCTATTACTTCAGGAAAATAAGTTCCTACAATATCAATAAGTTTCATATCGTTGCAACTTGCAAAAAAATCATAACTTTTTTCATAAGCAATAATTTCTTTGTCTTCTTGACTTAACCTAGACAAATGTAATTGTGCAATTTTGTCTATAATATCATCTCTGTTTTCTATCATAGTAAGTGTCCAATTTTAATTTTTGTATTCGTAACTCTTCAGTTATTTCATTTAAAAATAAAGGTCTGCTAACATACCAACCAGTAACTTTTTTAGTGTTTGCTACGTACATATTTTGTACTGATAAAGTTACAGTTTGTGACCCAACAGGCCATTTTTCCTCGTAAGTTTTAGTCATAGACTTTGCTTACTGCTTTTGTAATATCTCCATCTTTTGTTTTTATCTTGTTTTCTGTAACAATTAGGATTCTCTGTTCCACCTAAACGACAAAAATCTTTTTTACTGATTTCCATAAACTGTCTCCAATACTTTAGTTATGTCTTTAACAGATGCGTTATTTACAACTCTATGTAAATTTGCAAAGTTTAAACCTATTTCTCCTTCAGCTTCATTTCTTACAACTTCTTCTTTTAGCCATTGAACGCACATACATTCAACTAAATTGTCATTAAGCCATTTTATTATTTTAGGATCATTGTCTACGTCTACATAAACGCTGTCGTATATTGTTGATATAACATCCATACTATCTTGATAGCCAGCTTGTTCTATGCGGTAATTTAGCTCGTTAACAGCGATTAAAGTAAGGATAGACCAGAACTGTACAGTAGCGTTATTAATCGTTCTAATGTGGTTCTCAGCGTCACTGGTGTAAAGCCTGCATCCTAGACCTAGATGTATGTACCCATGCTTTTTAGCAAACGGCAATACGTAATTTTCACGATAATCTGTAATACCTGGGTAAAGAACATTATGGTAATTATCAAAAATTTCTTGTGTAATAACACCATTTTTATGTGAATCTGGATAACCACCGTAAGCTAACTTAAACGTAGGTGCTTTAGAATTAAACCTGATCATTGACAGCTCAGGATGTTTTTCTTCGACAAGTCTAAAAAATTCTTTTACATAAGCTACGTTGTCAGTATTTGGTCCTAAAGTTTTAGCAACTTCTTCTCTAAAATAACCACAAGCATTTAACGAGTGACCATCTAGATTTTCTAAAAATATGTTTTGCTTGTTAGTGTCACCTGACAGGTTTGCTATGCCACGATCTTCTAAGGCAGACAAATCTATTGTGTATATAACTCTGCCTGGGGAAGACACAAAACAGGCTTTTAAAGGCTTTGCATAGATAGACTTAGTGCTTGGCATATTTAACAAATTAGGAGCATTAGATGTAGGTCTAAAAGACTTAGCACCAAACACTTTAATGTTACCGTGCAATACGCCATCAATAGTAAAGTTGTCAAATGCAGCTAAGAAATTATTTCTAATAATTCCACTGAATGAGTGATCAACAAAAGCCTGAAGAACTTCTAATAAATTTTCATCAGTTGTACTTTTGTAAAGCACTTCTACATTGTCTCTGTCCCAACTAGCTTTATTAGTTTTAGCTGACACGCTAATAGGTTCTATTTTCATCATATCAAAAAACTGTTGCATTTGTTTAGCAGACCCAGGATTAAACGCAGGCACCTCTACAGGTAAATGTGATTTATCGTATCTAGGTTTGTTCCACAATACTGCTTGATCTTCAGCTAGTTGCAACATGCCATTTACAGCATGATTGTTTTTAACGTTTAAAGTATTCTTAGCTACGTTGTCAAGAAAATTAGATTGCAAAAATATGTTTAATTTTTTTACACAAGCTATAGTCCATTTATCTTTTATTTTACTTTGTTTTTCTGTAAATATTAAATATTGATTAACAGCATACGTTCTGTGCAGCATATTTTTATTGTTGTATTCTTTAAGGTAATAATCTTTTGTACGAACAGCAGCAAGAACCTTTTCTTTGTACTCTGCAACTAGTTGTGGATATACATGTTTTTGATACTGTTTAATTAATTTGTTATTTTTAAGAGTTTCATCTACACCAGCTAACACATTGTGTATAACTTTACGCAAATCCTCTACTGCAGTTTCATTAATGTTAAGACCTTTACTAGTCATTTTAATCATGTCTTTTGTAAAATGCTTTGCAAAGTTTTCGTAAAAAAAATCTGGTTGTTTTTCTGAAGGATCAAAATTTGCTGGAAAATCTACTGGTAAATGTTGTATTGGACGCAATTTATTTTCTCCTTTTTTTCTACGCAAACATGACACATCAAACACATGTGCAACTTGTTATTTGGTACATAAAATACATTTGTACAATTTTTATTACAGCACTCTTTAGGTTTAGACATAATTAATTTTTTAAGTTTTGCACCAATGCCTATTAAGCCATTGTGTGCAGCAGATCTAGCGTCATAAGTTCTACCATTTTTCCAATATAAGTTTTTTTCTTTGCAATAATACACGTTATTACCAATGTGCTCTGAATCGCAATAGCTAAACGCTATGTGTTTATGTGTAAATTTTATCATTATTGCTACTCCATATGACTGTCTAAAGTACGAAGTAAATGGTTGTAATCATTTTTCATTGCTTCGTCTAGTACATTATCAATGTCTTTTTTTAAAACACCTTGGCGTTCAGCTAATTTTCTAAAGTGTCCCATTAGCGCAAAAGCGTTGCTGTCAATTCCTGCTAAAGATCCTTTAATTTTTAATGAGTTTGTCATTTTGTGTTTCCAATATTTTAAATGTATGTTTAAGAAGTATGTCTATAGATTTTCTAGCTGCTCTTTGATTAGGTTCGTAAAATAACCATAGTCCTGTTTGTGCTTTAACTAAGCAATGCACTGATGCTTTTGTTTTAGGTTTAGCTATTGTTGCTATTGTAAAACCTCTATATATCATAATTTATTGTTCTCTTTAAAAATTAAATTTTATATTAATTTGTGTTTTAGTTTTACAAGATGTCTCATGTAAAGCCATGTATAATTTTTTGCTGTATGTTTAGGAATTTCTACATAATTTGTGTGTGTTTTATTGTTTATTTTTACAGTAAAAAATATAACAAATTTGTTTAAATTTTCATATTTAATTTTTTTATAATTAAACACATGTTTTATTTTTTTCATTTACATGTTTCCTGTAATAATTCCCATAAATAAAACGTAGCTGCACCATCTATAGATGCGTACTCTAATCCTTTTTTATCGTTTAAATTTTTATTGTCATAGTCTTTAAAT
>Ga0222646_100076_pt1 | contig 36531 bp, 72 predicted proteins | sample AntAcemetagen293_FD_179819 | JGI IMG/M metagenome (GOLD analysis project Ga0222646, IMG submission 179819) | Saline water microbial communities from Ace Lake, Antarctica - #293 | ecosystem: Environmental > Aquatic > Non-marine Saline and Alkaline > Saline | place: Antarctica: Ace Lake | collected... | reverse complement strand
GCTAAATATAGTATTGCTAAGTGGCACTGTACTAATCGGTAAAGGTGGCCCCGGTGGCTCTTCAAACGGTTTTAACGGTGGTGTAACAATCGCTGGTACGTCAGGCGTAACTATTAACGTATATCTAAACGGCACAACACCAGACTTTGGGAATGGGACTTACACTGCTGACGGTAGGCTTTTATCTGCTGGTGGTGGTGGTGCTGGAAGCTCATCAGATTCGCAAGGCTCATTTAGTGGTGGTGGTGGTGGTGCTGGTTATAACCTAGGCATAGGCGGAGACGGTGAAACCGATTCCGATAGAGGACGTAATAGTACAGAGTTATTACCCGGTGCTGGTCGGGGCGGTTCAGGTGATGGTGGCGCAATAGGCCAAGACGGCGCAGATGGTTCAGGACCATTCTCAGGTGGTGATAAAGGTAAGGCTCTGGTTAAAAACGGTGCTACTATTAACATTATTACAAACGGCGAAACAACTAGATTCTTGCAAGGTGGCGGTGACGCACCCAACTCAATAAGCTAAGGTAAATATTATGTCTGTAAAATTACAAACGCAACTAACGCAATTAAAAGACAGCACTGACAAACGTATAGCATCGTTAAAAAACGAGATAAGAAACGCTGCAGCAACTAACAAGAAAACCGTTGATGCTTTAGTGCTTAGCATTGAAAATTTAACTGCTAACCAAAAGCCTATGCAAAACAATGAAAGCAATGACTTGAAACGTGAGATAATGAAAGTAGTTAATCAAGATTACATAACCGATTTATACAGGAATAAATAATGGCCAGCATTACTTTAGCAGGTACACTACTCGACCCCAACGGTGACTTAGCTGTAGGCGATCAGATACGCTTCACGCATAACAGCACGACAGGCCAGACTGTTAGGGGCGCTGTATCTGTCGTTACTATAAATCCTGCAGGCACATACACCCTACCCTTGCAATTTGGTCTTGTATTAGTTGAGTACAAAGATGTTCGTAACGTTGACTTTAAAAATCTAGGTGTAGCTACTGTAAACTCAAGTAACACAGCAACAAGCATACCCGAACTATTAAACGCACTTGTCCCCGTATCGTCTGCTGAACTTATTGAATTTCAAGCTATACTGTCTGATTCTGTTGCAGCAAGAAACGCGGCTCAGGCATCAGCGGCGACATTAGATAAAAGAGTTATAACATTCCCTACACTTTCAGTGGCTATTTCTGAGACAGACACAGCTTTAATTTTTAATGGTGCATTTATTAAAACATCAAATTATAGAGCGGGAGTTGTTGGGGGCGGTGCGAATTACAGAATAACAGATTCATACGTTGGCACGCCAGATGGAGATTTTGATGTATATGTTGGCGGTGGGACTGCATTGGTTGCAGTTCTGCAATATGGTAGCGAGTTAGATTTAATGACAGGCGGCTTTAATCCATCATCAAAGACAGATTGGTCTGACTTTTTCGACGTTGCAATGATAAAGAGTAAAATTATTTACTCTAAATTTATAAGTGGCGATGTTGTTATATCAAGACCTATTGATATAAGTGGTGATGTGAATATAAATTTAAATTTATGCAAGCTAGAAAAATCTCCAGGTTACACGTCAAACGCTGATAACACTATAATAAATTTTACTGGTAATAATTCAAATGTTTCAGGCGTAGATGGGTCAGATATAGTTTCGTCAAATGAGAAGTTGATCGGATTTCAATCCAATGCTAATAATTGCACTGAAGAAAACTGTATGGCACCATTCGGCAGATTAATACTGAATCAAGGTGTTGCTAACACCAACGTATCTAAATCACTTAACAGGCTTGTGTCACAGTATGGTGATACATCTAAAAGTAAGAGTAGCAAAAAGATAAATTTAACAGTAGTCACTACTACTGTAGGTGGTTCAGGAGACCTAAGAAGAATCAGATATATACCTTCTTTAATGAGAATCACCCGCATTAAAGTTACTGACTTAGGCGGCTCGCCTAATTACGCATTTACCTTGTCTGATAATCAATCTGCGGTTTTTTCTAAAGCGCTGGGTGGCAGTAACCTTGATGCTGTAACAGATATTGATTATATTAACGATGGCATGGCCGATACTCTTGATATAAAAATCACATGTTCAAAAGCTATCGGGACTGTTCACGAGGTAGAAATAACTTATGAAGAATATCAGCGATGCAACTCACAAGTCGCATGGTTTTACTCATCCGCGAATGATTTTTTAAAGCCTCACAGATCGAATGCTACGGTGCTGAAAGACGGAATCCGAGCTATAGAGTATAGAAGTCATATTAGCGGTGGCGGCTTAAATGTAACAAATGCAATACCTGATAGACTAGAGGACACTTTTTACAATTGGCCTCACGTCACTGTTCCAACACCAGCAGGAACTAGGGATACCTCAGAGACGACAGAGTTGAAATTTTATCTTAATTACAGTGCAGCCCAAGCTCTAAGAGACGGGGCTACTCATTTAAGATTTAGATTTCACTCGACGCCAGAAATAAAATGCACAGTGATTAATGGGTGGCTTTCTCAGGCTTACGATAACGCACCGACTGCACATTTTAGCACACTTGGTTTTCAGCCAGATATAGAATTAGATTTGCCCGCTGCGGGCGTTGATGATAACGACTCTGAGGTGATATTAATACCTTTGGACATTAAAGCAATGCAACAAGGAGCATTACAAAACCAGCAGTATGATTTTAATTACTTTTACATTACTTTTTTTCAAAATCTTCCGGGTCACTTTGCAATTGAGTGGGGGGATAACTGGAGTTTTGACATAGATTTTATAAGAGATCCAAACTTGAGTTAATTGATAAATCACTTGCATGTATTTAAAATATAAAAATTAAGCAATTCAATTGTCAAGATAAACCTGTTGAAATATGTATAATGTAATGACGTTGTACATAGTTAACCCGGAGAAAGTCATGCCAGGTCCGAAAGACAAAGGCGACCCTAACAGACCAAGGTCAAGACGAGCGCCGAACAAAAAGAAGAAGCCAGTAAACAAGCCTTACAACCGTGCTTAAACTTCTAATAGTTGCTCTCGCCTACATACTTGCCTTTATGTGTAATAAGTATGTAGGTAATTATTACTATTTAGCTTACGCGTTTTCTTATGCTTGCATAGGAGGCATTGCAGCAAGGGCATGCATTTTAACAAACTCTAAGCTTCTTTTGATATATGCTATAATGAGTATAATTATATCATTGTCATGTCTTGCAGTAAGCGTAGCGTTTTATGAACAACTTAATTGGTTGGTTTGGAATGCGCCAATAAATCTTAGTCTGGCAATTGATTTTATTGAGTTTGTGCTAATTATAACAGGAAGCGGCAGTGTTATTATTTATTTCATTAACATGCTTAGTAACTATAATCATAAGCGCAAAGGTAGTTTTAATAGCGTGGATAACATTAAATGAGCGGACAAATGAGCGAAATAGCAAGGCTCGACGAAAAGATTAATTTGTTTATGACTAGTCAGTCAGAGTTTAATAAAAATATTAATGATAACTTAAAAGAGCTATCTAAAACTCAAGCGCTTACGCAGGTGCAACAGTCTGAAATAAATAACATAGTCGTAAATTTTAATCGCATGTCAGGCAGGATTGATAAAATTAATGACGATGTTGCAAAGCTTAATACTAGCAACGCCTTAATGATAGACTTTAAAGGGCAAGTAAGACATCTTAAATGGGTGTCAGTAAGTTTAGCTGGTGCCGTACTAGCCGCATTAATTAAGTTTGTATTCTTCGCATGATACTCCAGCGGTTAGCATCACCAAGCGACCGCACCGAAGGCATCCTTACACTGCCAGACGGATCACAATTCCCGACTCTCGAAAGACCATGGCTAAAAAACCAAACTAGCATCTCCTGCATACCTGCCGGGCATTATAAATTTATACGCGACACACATGGGCGCTTTCAATGGTTCAGGGTGCTAGACGTACTTGAACGCACACACATTGAGTTTCACGAAGGCAGTCTACCAAGTCACAGCAAAGGCTGTATATTGCTCAGTCACGAAGCACTGACAGCTATGATGTGGTTTTTCGGTGATACTAAATTACAATACGTATTGGAGATAAGAAACTAATGGCATGGCATAGCTTTTTAACTGGATCACCTAAAATATTAGATGATGTACTAGACAAAGATAACGGATTGCTTGCTCAAGTTGGTAGTTGGGTTGGTAATATGAAATTAACTAAAGAGGAAGTAGTTAAGTTTAACGCTACAACAATATCAAGCGTACAAAGCTTTGTAACTGCTACCCTTTCAGAGTCAACTGTTAGGTCGAAGACTAGGCGTAGTATTGCTGTGCTATGGATTAAAGCGCAATTAGGATTAGTATTGATGTGTTGCATTGCTGCACCGTGGAATATGGTATTAGCTGAGTTTTATTTTAAGCTCGCGACATCTACATTAATGCTTGCATCTACTACAGCAATAATCATATTTTTCTTTGGCAGTCATGGTCTTGCTAGGATAAATGAAAGTAAAAAATAAACCCCATTGAAGGGGCTTAAAATGATGGGTTAGTCACGAATAAAAATATTATAGCCAACCCTAGTACAAACATGATGGGCCAGAATATAAAGCTTAACCAACCATCTTTATCGTCTTCTAAATCATCCTGCCAATCATCTTTCATCTTGCATTTTCCTTATATAACTTTCGCTTACTTGGTCGCAAATAAAGTAACCTAACGCAAGCGTCCATCCAATAATTGCATGAGTATTAAAATCATAAACAGCAATGCCTAAACATACTACGATTGCTACTCCTATCAACTTACTCAATTTATTCATCTGGTAATAACTGCTTAAGTTTTTCCATCAGTGCACGCTCTGCCTCAATCATGTCGTGCTTGTGTGCAATCTCTGCTCGCTGCTCTAAAATGCGTTTCCACTTGTTACTCTCTACTGTTCGCATAACTGGCTTCTGGCTCATACGTCACCTGCTTTCTTGCGTAAGTCACGATGTAAATAGCTGTCATTTGGGATGCTTCTCCATTCGTCTTCATCTAGATGATCAGCACATTCTTTGCAAAGAGCCTGTATTTCTTTTAGTTTATCTGCTTGCTCTGTGATAGTGGCGTTTAACTTATGTACTTTAGCTGTAAGAACTTGACATAATATCTTGTAATCTTCGCTATCAATGAGGAAATCTATTTTTTTCATAACAACTGTCCCTGTGCCACTAACATTCTACGTACATGCTCTACCGGGCATTTAAACACTAGTGCAATCTCAGGAAGGGTTTTACCCTCCATCGCATAGAGTCGTATAGCCTCGCGTTTTTTGGTTGGGTCAAAGAAAACTGAACGCTGGCTAAAAGTTTTCATCGTTTACTCCTTAACTCTTGCTCGCGCTTTAGTTGAATTAAGTATTGCTGACATGATTCTTTATCGTGAAATGCTAACCCGTGTAAGATTCTTGCTTTGTCAGATTCCCTACCATCAAAACATATTTCAGTACACTGTGTAGATGCTGCAAAATAAGTATCTTCATCTGCCAAATCATCAACATCCATAACCCGACCTGCCTTTGGCTCTGGTGCGTCTATGATTGCTTGATACTCTTTCATAGAACTATTAATCGAAATAATCTCAAGCTTCACTTCCTTTAATCTACACTCTTGTCTTGTGTAATTAATGATTGCTTCTCGCTTATTCATAATGTTATATCATCCAAAAAAGATTCGTTAATTGTAAGATTAATTGTTATGTCAAAATCCTTAAAGCCGCAACCCATTATTAATGCGGCATGTGTTGCAAGATTGCCTGATGCACCATTTTTGATTTGCCATATTGTGACCCTAGACACTCCTGATTTCTTAGCTAGCTGTGTTGTAGTCATACCTCTTAGCTCTGAATCTGCTATTGCCAATCGTGTAATATTTCTGTAATTAGCTGTAATAGTCATGTAATGCCTCATTAATTTTATTAACAAGAATGTCTTCACATGCTAGTTCTATCTCCCCAGCATTTTCTGTAAATTCTTTTAACATGTAATCATACAGACCTTTATCACAAAGCCCGTTTAGCACTTCACGCATAATCGCATCCTTACTTACTACACGTATCTCATCGTCACTGTGAAACACAGTCTCACCATGCTTAAGTATTTCTGCCCAATGATGAGCAGTTGCGCCAGTCATTAGGTCGTCACAGTCTGGGTCTATTAGATGGTCTTGCATTTTATTATCCTTGGGTGATAGCCCCGAAGGGCGTTTAGTTAGCCTATAAAATCAAAATACTCATCTTCACCCATTAAATTAATCATTCTAGGCTCAACATTTAAAACGTGATGCTTATCGTCCATGATTTTTGAAAAAGCCTTTATACTTTCTAAATCTTCGCATTTATTAAAATCTGAATTAATGAACGAATGAGTTGAAACGTATCCATCAAGATTGTATTCAGAAACTATTAAGTCAAGTGTCGATGTATTAAAGCCGTTTTGTATAATTAATTTTAACGTGTTCATACTGTCTGCTCGGTTGCTGTTTGGTATGTACAGAATATAGCAGTCACTTTACGGTATGTACAGTTTTATATTAAATTAATTACGTTTTATTTCTGGTCGTATATAATACGGGTCAAGCATCCACGGCAAATCTTTTTTAATCAACCTGATTGCATCGTTAGGCTTAAGTCGCCAGACCTCAATCATATGCTGATAAAATGACTCATAGCTGGGGCTACGTATCAGCGGCAACTGGACAGGCTTACTTGAATTTGTCATAACACAAGTGTGCATCTTCAAGGTCAATTAAAGCTTGCATATACTCAGCCATGTCTAACGCTTCTTCTTTAGCGTGCTGTAATAACTGCTTACGTGATAGCGGCGCATCCTTTAGAGCTACGCCGTACTTTTTTAAACCCATTGCACGCCTTGACTTTATCTCGTCACACAGGCGGTCAGGGATTGGCCTAGTTAGTTTTAGTGGTGGTGATTCGTGACTCATTATATTTCCCTAGATGCAAAATAGCAGCTTAATACACCAATATAAATGGTAGGAAAAACAACTAAAATAAACCCTGTTATGCTTTCTAAAGTAGATATTGCATCTGCCCCTATAGTTATCAAACCCACAAAAACTAAAAACATAGATATTATAAAGGCACTCAATACAATTTTTTTAACTAACATATACACTACTGCTCCAAATTTAATATGTAATTTTTAGCTACATCAAAACCGTTTACAACTACAGCGGTATATCCGCAACCGTTTAGGTAATCAATCCACTCCTGCTGGTCTTCCGATGTCCTGCCTCCATTTGCTTTCTTAAACTCTAGCCATAGTCGCCATTCAGGTATAAAGATGTCAGGGACACCCTTACGCACACCCTCAGCTTTAAGCATAGTGGCGGTGATAACATTTCTGTTACCACCGTTGGGAATTGCAAATAACCGTACTTTTGGATATTGCAACTCGAACCACTTAACAAAAAGCTTTTGCTCTTGGTGTTCAGTTAGCATCTAAAAAGGCATTTCGTCGTCAAAGTCAAAATTAGGTTCAGCCATAGGTGGTGGCTGCTGCGATTGGCGTTGGCCGCCCTGCTGTGGGGCATAGCCTTGGCCGCCTTGTTTCTGGCCTTGCTGTTGCTGCCCCGTATGCGGGTGATTCTGACCAGTAACTGGTCCTCGCTGCTGACTAGTAGTTGACTGACTCTGGCTAGATTGACCTTTACCGCCTAACATCTGCATTACACCATTGAAAGGGTCTAGCACAATCTCAGTAGTAAACTGGTCTTGACCTTCTTTATTTGTCCACTTGCGAGTTTGTAGCTTACCTTCAATATAAATCTGACTGCCCTTTATCAAATACTCGCCTGCTATTTCTGCCAGCTTGCCGAATATACTTACCCGATGCCATTCGGTTTTTTCTTGCACTTTCCCTTGCTGATCCTTCCAGCTTTCAGATGTAGCCAATGCCAAGCTTGCCACCGCTTTACCGTCTTGTGTATATCTTACCTCTGGGTCTTTGCCAAGATTACCAATTAATATTACGCGATTAATACCCTTGCTAGCCATTACTTAAATCTCCCAATGTTATCTCTAATTCTGTTGTTTAAATTTTCTATAGCGTGAAGCTTAGAATGCTCTGACCTTGTCATTAACTGTAAGTTTTCCAATGAATTATTTGCTCTGTTATGATCAATATGATGTACACACTCATTTGAATACAGCCGTCTTTTTATTACAGATTCAATTATAACAACATGCTCTGACCTTCCTTTATTTTCACCCATTGTTATTTCTATGTAGCCGTTAGGCTTTAATGAAGTGCCCTTACCTAGCCCCAGCTTTGACTTAGATATATTTTCCTTCCACTCATCTGTAAAAGTTCTTTTAACTCCTTTGTTAGAACTTAACCTGCCTTTTAGCGACGCGTTTCTTATTCCTTCCGATCTAGTTCTTAATATACCTGCATTGTAATACCTAAATCTTAAGGTTGACAAAGCTATACCTGTTTTTTTACTAACCTCGGTGATGCTCATTCCGCTTTGATACATTTCATACTCATTCATTGTATTAACTCTAGATTACTCGAGAATTAAATATAGCATACATAAGACGCAAACATCTACTAGTATTACTTTGTTTACGCCTTTTGAAGCCATGTTTACTTATTCCTAATAGTTAATTATTGTGTGAGGTATTTTACTGTCTATCAATGCCTGTGTTGCAATTGTAGCGGCATCTTTTTCCATGCCTGCATCAATAAATCCTTGATATATAGCTCGGTTTATTTTTCTAACGTGATTGTCATTAGCTAGCCTGTTTGCTGTGTCTTGCTTAATAGCTTCGTCTGTAACTTCCTGCGCTCGCTTTGCTGCATCAGAGGCACGATTAGTAGCATCAACTCTGATAGCCTCGTCATGCTCTGCCTGTGCTTTCTCAGCAGCTAACTTGTCAGCTAGGTAGCTTTTATCTAGCAGGATTGCATACTCGTGATCGTTTTCTTTATTGACTGCCGCCTCAATATCAGCTTTACATTGTTTCTCTGCGTCTAATACTAGCTTACGCTCTGCGTTGTAATCGTCAATGAGCAGTGTAAAATTATCGTTAGACTTCTGCAAAGAGTCAGATATATATTTAGCTGCTGCGTTATTCCCAAGCGTATCAGACTTGTTATTGCTAATGCGTAAATGGTCAACCTCTTTCAACATATATTTAATTGTAGCGGCTTTCTGCTTGACGTATTTACGCTGCTCAGGGATGTTCATGTCAACGTATAAACCATTGTATGATTCTGACTCTTTAGCAATAGCAACTAAATGTTCTTCGGTTGTGATTTCTTTGTACTTGATGATGTTCATATTAATTTATTCGCTCTTAAGTGGGCAGCACATGCTGGCAGGTCTTGAATATCTTTGATTGATTTAAGCGGCGTAGGAAATGACTCGCATACTTGCTGGTTAGTCCACCCGCATTCTTTAGCAACGGAAGCGATGTCAATACTTGGCTTTGCTACTTGGCGCGTGCTATTGCCGTCGTCGTCCTCTGACGGTATGCCAGCGATGGACTGTAAACTGTATCGTCTTGCGTAAGTAATCGCACTGCCAGCAGCTTGAGGGTCTTGCTTAACCATAGGCAGCATAAGTATATTGCTTATCCATTCGCCTGACTCGTGCATCAGTATTGTTTCTACACCTACACAACCACCCTCGAATAATGGAAACTGTGAATAGCTAAGACCGTTGTCACAAAACGGCTGGCGTATAGCATCAACTACAGCATTCATGTCGCTATACTTTGACTTAAAGAAAGGGTTAGTAGCCTTTTTCTTAGCGCCAGACATTTCTGCCTGTGCTTTATTTAGTGCGCTGGCTAGCTCTTTGATTGTATCTGACTTATTCATGGTCGCTCCTATGGTCCTGCGCTGCCTCAGATGCATATGCGATTGATGCTAAAATCATTAGGTCACTGTGTGATACATAGCCTTCAATGATTAGCTTCTTAATTTGCTCGATTGCTTGGGTGTTATTCATATTACTCTCCGCGTTAATTGAAGGTTAACCTTACGCCTGTTTATATATTATCGCAACTACTAATGTAATAATATTTGCAAGGCGCGAGAATAAATATTACACTTAGCACTTATTCACAACAACGGTAATAATAATGAACTTCGGAAATGAGCTTAAAAAGGCAATGGTAGACTGCAACATCAAGGGCGCTAGAGAGTTATCAGATAAGTCTGGTTTGTCTTATGGCAAGGTCATCAGGGCGCTTAATGGGGACGGTAGTTCACGCTATGTAGACATAGTTAAATTGGCTGCAACCGTTAACTTGTATATTGGCTTAATACAGCAAAGAGGTAATTTGTAATGGATATACCAGACGAGCGACTACAAAAAGCATTAGACTTTCTTGCTGGCACAGACTTAAAAGCAGCTAACGCAAAGGCATTAGTTGAGGGACTGTCAGAGCAGCGTAAGACAATTAAATCAATTTTGTATATCAATGCAACGGGCGACCAAAAGAAACGCGAGGCAGAGGCATACAGCGCAGATGAATACATATTACACGTTGAGAAATATCAGAATGCTATTGCAGATTTTGAGACGCTAAAAAACAGACGCATGACAGCCTCGCTAATAGTTGAGGTTTGGCGGTCATGTAATGCTAATCGTAGAAGTGGCAACATATAATGATATCTAAAAACCACACTAAAACAGCAGCAGAAAAAGACTGGCTTGACATGGTTGTTGAGTTTGCAAACGAATCAAACTGGTTAAATGATAAATACGGGACTATTGTATTAATGCCAGAGCAATACGAGATTGACCACATACTAGGCGCTAAGACTAAACGCAAGATTAACGGCGTATCGTGGCGCGTTGGTGAGCTTGCTATCATGCCTATTCCTTACCAACTGCATAACATTATGAGTGGTAGCAGTTTAAACCGCACGACTAACCCTGGTGCTTATCGCTCAGTGTTTGGGCATGAAAAACAAGTCTGGCTTGACATGATAAGAACCATGCAAGTAGAAGGCTACGAGATACCGTTTAGTGAGAATATAATTCAAGCAATAATTAAATAGGAATATAACAATGAAAACATCATTTGAAAATAGAGATTTTTGCAAAAGGTGCGGCCATACAAATGCAGTAACCGCAACGGCATATGATGAAGGCTTTGTAAGTGAAGCCGAGACGGTTTGCAACTCATGTAATTACAGTGGTTTTTGGGCGTATGGCTTCTATGAGCCTGATTTTACAGATGAAACAGGATTAGAGTAATGAAAAAGAAAACATTTAACGTAGACCCGTATTACCCAGCAGTGGAAGATGATGTAAAAGATTACATGGCTACTACAGGCGATCGCATAGGCTCAGCACCAACACGACACTACATGCAGCACAGAAACCAGACTGGCTACACTCGCATAAGACAAACTAAAACTCAGATAATAGTTGAGTGGATGGAATGATTAATTTAATTAAGTCAACGGTTTGCAACTGGTTAGCACCCGGTTATAAAAACATTGAGCAAGGCCAGATACAAATATTTATTGCTGGTGGCATGATGTCAATTGACAGGGGCTTTATTAAAAACAGCGCAGTGGTTAGGGCGCAATATAAGGAGGTTAGAAAAAGATATGGCTGATTTTAAAATATGCAACAAGCTCACATTCGACAGCCGAAAAGTAGCCAAGGCATTTACCCGCCGCATAGGTAGAAGCCACCAGCAGAGAGCGTACAAATGTCCCTACTGCGGATGGTTTCATAATACGTCAATTAGTAGCGGTGACAGGAAAGACATTAAAGAATTTATTAACAAAGGTGAATAAGATGAAATTAGATATTAGACTTGAATTACAACTTGGAATTATTGAAGGCTGTGTAAAAAGACAGTTAGAGAATTATATTGATGAACGATTATTCAGACAGCGTAAAACATTCGATGAATACATTATTGACGAAACAAATATTGTAATTAATACTGACCTTAAAGAATTACTTATTATGGCAGAGTATGTAAAAGTTAGAATTTTACCAGACTGCGTGATGCTTTCTAGTTTATAACAACTAAGCACCCCTTAACTAATAGCCTCATCACCGGGGCTTTTTATTGCCTGCAAATAATCACAAGTTAATATTGCATTTCACTTATGATTTGTTATTATAACATTTCACAATCAAACAACGGAATTAAAATGAAATTAGTAACTAGAAGTGAAGGTACGCTTAAAACAACATCAAAGGTTATAGCAGACGTTTTTGGTAAAACCCATAGAGATGTTTTGCGATCAATAAAGTCAATGGATTGCAGTGATGATTTCTCAGCGCGCAATTTTGCGCAGTCAGATTATAAAACCGAAAGAGGTAAGGTTTACCAATGTTACGACATTACACGAGATGGCTTTTCATTTCTTTGCATGGGCTTTACTGGTGCTAAGGCTGCTGAATGGAAAGAGAAATACATAAACGCCTTTAATGAAATGGAATTAGGCATATTAAATATTGATGCCAGAATGACAGAGTTAAGCCAAGAGAAGGACAGCTTAAAATTGTACGGTGCTAAGTGGTCTGCTGTAGGTCGTGAGATAAAAGCTAGAAAGGACTTGCACCTCATAAAAACAGATCAGCTTTTGAGTGAAGTGCAACTAAAACTAGAGTATTAAGGAATAATTTATGAAGTGGATTAAACACGACACAGACGCAAACCAAGACGCTAAGCTACAGAATGTAATGCTCGACTATGGCTTAGAGGGTTACGGCTTATACTGGTATTGCATAGAGCTAATTGCTGGCAAGGTTGATAAAGATAATATCACCTTTGACCTTGAGCATGATGCTCGTATTATTGCTAGAAATACCGGTTCGACTCCTCAGAAGGTTGAAGAGATGATGAAATATTTTGTTAAAATTGAGCTTTTTGAGAATAGCTCTGGGGCTATAACTTGCTTTAAGCTAGCAAAGAGATTAGATAAATCTATGACGAGCAATGTTGAAATGAGATCTATTATTCAAGGTTTTAATGTCAACAAAACTCAGTTAGATGGTTATGTGTATTTTATAGAAAAAAGAGACTCAAGAAAATCTGCTATAGCCATAAAGATTGGAAGGTCAAAGAATCCACAGTCAAGACTTGCTGAAATATCAAAGCTATCTGATAACATTGGTTTTAAATTAGAGATAATACACACCATCCATAGTGAAAATTGCGTGCAGCTAGAGACTGAATTGCATAGACGATTTTCTGAATTTTGCATATACAACGAGTGGTTTGAGCCAAGCAAGGCAATATACGAAACATTACGCTCTGATTACGACCTGATTAAATCAGATAAACCCATGCAAGATAAGAATAGATTAGAAGAGAAGAGAATAGATCAGACTAGAGTAGATAAGATAAAAGACTTACCCGCTATTGCGGAAGAATTTGTTTTTAAGCTTCCTACTAACAAGCTAGATGTTTTTTACTTAGTTACAATCGAAGAAATCAACAACTACAAATCTACTTATCAAGCGGTTGATATTAATCAGCAATACAAAGCGATCATATCTTGGTTATCTACAAACTCAAGAAACCGCAAAACAAAAAGCGGCATGCCTAGATTTATAAACTCATGGTTGTCCAAGGCTCAAAACTCAGCCCCTAGAGTTGACCAGACACAGCAAAGACCTGTAAGTAAAACGGAGTTCTTTAAATGAGAAGTCAAGACAATGCAAGATTTTCAGAAATGCTTGCAATGATGTCAGAAACCTATAAACCATTCTCTGACGCAAAGGAAAAAATATGGGCGGCGCTGTTTAGAAGTTACAAAATAGAGGACTTTGAAGCAGCAATATTTAAGCACATGTCTGATCAAACTGTTGTTTCTGGTAACGGTTCAGTTAGAGGTTCTTTCGAGCCTAAGCCAGCAGACATTTTAAAGCACATGCCAGAAGTTAAAGAATTACTGGTTGAGGATAAAGGCGGCTTAAGTTGGTGTGATAAAACACAAGAGTTAATCAATAAATACTTACCTAGCAATAGGCCACAAAATATAAAGGTGAATAAATAATGTCAAGCGTAACTAAGATAGAAGATAAAGATAAATACACATATAACCATAGAGGATATTGTTTTAAATATTCAACGCCCGGTGAGCTAGCAATCCTAATGCATAGTGTTTTTGATAACCCCTATGAAGAAAATCCTTATGAGCCTGAAACATTTGAGTATGAGCAATATCAAAATACATTAATTAGCATTAAGACTCAGGCAAGTAAATAATGACTCACAACATCACAGCAGAGCAATATATCACTGAAGGTCTAAACCTAAAAGCAGCTATGTGGGCTAACAAGATAATGACGTTTAAAGCAACTAAGCAAGAGGTCAAGCAATCAACAGATGCAGACATGCAAGCTAGAATTGCAAAATACGTTAACGCTGGTCTAATTACTGATAAAACATATGCGCCTAAGATTGATAGCAGACTAGCCAATCTAAAACAGCATGTAAAAACGCCACCAGTCGAAGCACAATCAAGCACAGGCTCAAAAGATGGGTTATGGAGTACGAACATAGGTGGTAAGCGATGAGCTACAGCAGCATGTCATACAGACGCGCTAACGGTATAGATGTGAATCTACCTAATAAATACCGCAACGTATGGGCAGTCAGGATGCCACATATAAAAATACTAGTTCTTCATATGGGCCTTAAGGACATTGCAGAGCATTACAACACAAGCAGTAACAATCTATCTGTAAACATGGCTAATCACGAGGTTAGCGCAAACGTCGAAAGACACAGAAATAAACTAAGGATGAATAAATAATGCTGCCGATAACAATTGAGTTATGGAATCATGGACTAGCAAGTAACCCTGCAAAACCATGTGGTGAAGTAGATGTATTTAATGTTAGCGGTTTTAAAATTGATTCTAACTTGCTTAAATTACTGTTAATTAAAGATCCTTACGGTGAAAAGTTTGATTGGTTTAATCACCTACCTACCGAGAAACCCTTAAAAGTAATCGGGATTGTAAGTTTTGAAGAAGAACAGTTTTGGATTGATGTTTTTAAGTTTGAGGAATTAAAGGGGGATAAATAATGACACGCTTTACAAAATACCAGAGAAACAGAAAAGGCCATTCACTAACCGCACCTGTAAATTATCGTCACGTATGGGTCGAGCGTATGAGCCAAGTAAAAATACTCGTGCTAACTATGACACTGCAGCAAGTGTCTGAAGTGTTTGGTTGTACGATGTCAGCACTAGCAAATGCGATGCGATATCATAATGTCAGTGCTAATATTGAGCGTCATAAAAATAAATTAAAATAAGTATTGTACATACCGTTAGTTGCTTGCTATAGTCTGTACATACCAACAAGCAACTAACCAAAGAGAGTGAATATTATGAGCACTAAGCAGGGTTTACTATTAAGTATACGGGCCGTTATAGCCCAAGGTAAGAAAAGCGTAAATGATGAAGATTTATGTATGTATAGAGGTTTTGATGGGCTTAAGTGCGCAATCGGCCACCTAATACCAGACTCTAAATACAGCCCTTACATTGAAGATAAAGTGCTTGTATCAGGCCGAGTGGTAGAGGAGTTATTCCCCAAAAAATACAAAACAGATTCTAATTGGATAAATTTATTTACTACCCTGCAAACCCAGCACGACAACGCAGTAAATAATGAATTTGTAAGCTCATTCAAAGGAAGGGTTGGTAATGCAATTTCTGAAGGTATGCTGCCTAAATATTGCCTTGAAGCACTTTAACCACTAACAGTAAGGAATGAACGATGGCCAATTTACCAATTAAACAGCTTAGGGCAACTGGTGAAACTCTTGGCAGAGCTGGAATGGCAGAAATGGCACTCACATTTATGAGTGAATGTGATGGAAGTTACAAAGCAACTATGGAGTTGTGCGGCAAATTATCATTGATTGCAAAAATGGCAACTTGTGATGATTACTGGCATGAGCAAGTAGAACGAGGTGTGAGTCGTGCAGAGTTTAAAATTGAAGCAATTAACATTAGTCCTAAAATAGTAGCGAGTAAACCACGCGGCAATTTTACAGAAGTAACATGCCGTTGTGGAACTAAGTTTAAGGCTAGACCGGCTGACATCAGACGAGGATGGGGAAAAAGTTGTTCTAAGTCATGCGCACAATTATTCACGAAGGCCAACCACTAACAGTAAGGAATAAACAGTATGAGTATATTATTTGGATTTATAGGTATGATATTTTTTATTATAGCCGCTTTAGCAACACCATCAGCAATTGGTTACGGTTTATACATTTGGGTTTTCGATAACGTAGAATTTAAAGTGGCGTTATGGAATGGTTTTGTATTATGGATATCAATGTTAGTTGGCGGTATAGTTTTAGGCTTTACAGGCACAGCAATATTAAGATTAACAAAGTAAAGGCTAATAACATGAAAAAAGAGAACGAGAAAGCAACCGAGCGATTTAACGCCAAGCTAACACCGACGGAAAATAAGCGTTTTATCAAGCTATCTAAAGCCAAGGGCATGGATAAGACTCAGTATTTCAAGCATATGTGTGGGCTAGCATCATGAGCAGAAAAAAATACGGGCGTGAGTTTTTTGATAAGCACTTTGATTACTTGGTTGACGGCATGAAAAACAAAGTCCCAATCAGGGTCATGGCTGAATTTCTAAACATACGCCACATCACACTGGCTAACATGTGTCACAGGTACGGTTTAAGTGCTAACGTCATTCGATACAATCACAACAAGGAGATAAAGTAATGGTTGATGTAAAGTATGTGAATAAATATCAGGTGATTATGTTTGGAGGTGCAACCTTTCACTTTGATTATTTTGAGCTTGTAGAAGGCTACTGCAAAACCGTAAATTTATTTTACAACCGCAATTTTATAGGCGCGTTAGTGCTAGATAAATCAGTTGAGTTTATACGCATAATGGGGGAGATATGAAAAATATTGTTGGACTAACTAAGAAGGTAATTGACAATCCTAAAATGAAAATAACAGATAATTTAGGCCAGGCTTTGCTAGATAAAATTACAGAGCTTAAGGCTAATCAAGCGAGTTACTTTCTTAAATTTGTAAAATCTTCTGATAAAATCGGTAATATTGCAAAGCTTCAATTTCACGATTTATTTGTAGTATTTAAGCAAGCGGGTGACTTATGAGCACTAACAACATAGAGCTAACAACAAAGCAGCGCGGCAAAATAACCAGAGCCGTTAAGGCGCTTAATGATGTTCGGCAAGAATTGCAAGATGAAAACCCTGGCATTAATATTAATTGGTATCTTGAGGACTCTGATAATTTAAATTTAATGGGCGGTGAAAGTCACACTGATGATTTGCAGCATCCATTACAAGAAAATGTTATTGAATTATTATGGTTAAAAAATGCTAGTGGGGGTGGATGGTGAGCACTAACAACATAGATGAACTACGTAAATCAGAAGGCGTTTATAAGCTTGAGTTAATGCAAAAACTTGCAACTGTAGCGGCAACAGCAGACGGACTAACTATTGAAGGTAATCACTTTAAAGCTACTGCACTAACTGGATGCCCTGACATGTTGCTTTTTGCGTGTGAAACTATCATAGAGCAAGCAGATAAAATTACAGAGCTTAAAGCCGAAAACGCTAGGATTAAAAGATTACTAGATAACGGTATCAAAGCAGCTATGCAAAATGCAGATAAACTTGCAGATATTGACAGGCAGGTTAAAGAACTATCAGGACTCATATACAATAGTGCTTTAGGTCATATAGCTATGGGTTACAGTGTTGATATAGAATCTATGGCTCAACATACTTATCAAATTACTGGCATAAATGCTGAAGGTAAAAGCAAAGGAAAGGTCCATGAATGAATACAATTGCTCATGTCACATAGACGGATCATCATACTCAATTCAGACAGTTAAATGCATCAGCACGTTTAACGCAATACAGCAGCTTAAGGAGTATGTTAAAGCTAGCGGCGGTAACTTTAACCTAGTCGATGGGTTATCTATTGATTTAGTAGAAGTATAAGGGTAAACGCTGTAAACTGTAGTTATTATAATATGACTACGGTGCGCAGCGTGATACTAATTCAATTAATAGGCATACCAGATGCCCGGTAGCATCGTATTAAGACTCGACTCAGTAGCTAAAACCTTTGCTGTCGATAAAGTCCCTCCATATAACTACACAATAAATTATTCCGATGGTTCTAGCGCAGATCATGAAGTTAGATTTTTCACGCCGCTATTAGCATCAGGCCAGCAGCGCTACACATTTAACACAATAACATTAGAAGCAGATTTTGAAATAGAGGTGGATTTTGCTACAACTTCAAATGTGAACTTTAATATGATACTTGGCAAAATAGGAAGCGCACAAGATTTCATAGCTATTCTTAACGGCACCAGTATATCATCTAGATTTAATGGAGTGGGCGCAACTCTAATCAATCACAATGTTGACGGGAAGCTCACAACTTTAAATATTAAAAGAACGTCAGGAACAATAGTTACTACAATCGGCTCCAGCACTAATACAATTACAAATTCAAACCCTTTTGAGATTGATATTTTAGGCGCTTATAACACCAATTCTTTTTCTTTTACTGGTTTTTTGGCCAACGCTAAAATAACTAAAGGCAGCACTCTTGTAGTTGACTCCCCCATTGACAATCAATACAGCTCAGCAGCGCCAACAGTTATAAATAAAGCAGACGCATCAAATAACCTAACCGCAACCAACTTGAACAATGCTGGACAGGCTTTTACATTAAACGCAGCAGGCACAATATACACAGGCGCAGACGGCACAACCACGATCGAGGTAGCTTAATTATGCAACAATGGTGCTTAATAAGCGGTCAAACATCTAAAACTAATTCAGCACTCGACTGGCTTAGGTTGTGGCCGTCAATGGTTGGTGCATTTCATGACCAAGGCTCGAACACTTTGCATATGCACTGCCCACCAGATGAATTATTAGTAGGCATAGAAGAAAAACTAATATATGACGATACATTACCGACCAACAAAGCTGTATTTAAAATGATTAGGCAAGCCGCTACATTTATGCTATCCACATCGACTAACATTATGACAGGCGAATCATGGATGTTTGATGCTATGTATAAGACCGCTTATCATGAGGTATGGTGTAAAAGGTTTTCTGATAATGATGATTATAGACATAAGTACATTCTTGTTTTCGGTTCTGAGCCGGGTCAAGTGACGCAAGAGCAGGCCAGCCAAAACATAAAAGCGTATTTCTCATGAGTGTTACTGCTAATTCTACAAAATTAACGATTACAGGTATAGAGCCTGACATTAATACTATAGTCATTGACGGTGTAACGTATGACATATCAGATTATGACGGCACACTGGCAAGCATAGGCCCAGACATAACGGTAAGCAGCGACAGCGTTATATTTACGCCCGGCGATATAACTGTAAACAACTTACAATCTACGCCTAATAATACTCTAAGCTATACGCCATCAAATGTTACTGATTCATGTTTAGTTGTATTCGTATCTTCCGAAGACGTACAAGATAACGAGCCTGTAACTGGTATTAGCTTTGGCGCAACTGCAATGACGCTTGAAGTTATTGGCAATGGTGTTTTAGGAAGCAACTCAAATGATGTAGCAATAGCTTATTTAATAAACCCCGGAACCACTGCACAAACCATAACAATCACAGGCGGCGAAAGGTTAGGTATTGCCGCGCTTACATTAGGCAATGTTAAGCAAGCTGGCTCAGTAGATGTAAGTAACGGCACGGCGACAAGCACATCGATCGCAACAGTTACAACTACCGCCACCACCAGTAACGCGAATTCTTTCGTTGTTAGTGCTGGCGTTACTGGTGACGAAAGCGCAGATATGTCAGTCACAGGCGGGTTTGAGATACTTGAGTTTACGCCTACCTCTGCAAAGATGGCTATCGCTACAAGTAAAAAGGTTGTTGCAGGTACATATTCGCATCAATACACATCAACGATTGCTGGAAGAACGGCAGCGGCTTCAATAGCGTTTAATCAAATTGCTAGTGGTGGGAGCATATCAGCAACAGCTACACTTGGGGCTATTAGTTACGCATCTAAAAACACATCTGTGTTAATTACCGGCTCAGTTGATGTAGCTACCACATTAGGTGCTATCAATTACAGCAGTAAAAATACATCGGTTTCTATAACTGGTGACATAGAATTAATATCTACGCTGGGCCTAATAAATTACAGCAGCAAAAACGCGGCTGTCTCAGTAGGTGGCTCAGTAAGCCTAGCTACTACATTAGGTACAATTGATTACGCGAGCCAATCAGCAAGCGTTAATTTAACAGGCGCAGTAAACGTAAATACTACGTTAGGTACAATCACATACTCATCTAAGAACGCAGTAGTTGAGCTAGCCGGGTTGATTGATATAAATGCAACGCTTGGCTTATTATCGTACAATAGCAATAACACAACAGTTAGTTTAGGATCAGGTCAAATATTTGGCACTGTGACAGCTAGCTTTAAACCAGATCAAATAACAGTAACATTTAAGGTATAATACTATGGCACGCGGTGACTTAAAAACAATGAACTACTACCCTTTTAATGCAGGCTTAAAATTATTTAACAACTCAACAGATACGTTCAAGCTGGCAATTGTTACAAACCAGTTTAGTGCTGTAGATGTTAACTTTACTGACCCATCTTTATCAGATTACACAGACTCATCAACAGGCGGCAACTATACTGCTGGTGGTAATGCTCTGACCGGTAACGCATGGTCAATTACAGGTGCAGTATCTAAGTTAGACTTTACTGACTTTGCTATGGCTAAAAACGCAAGCAACCCAACAACAGGTAAAACCGCATTAGTTCTTAACTCTACTGCAGGCGTAAGGGTGATACATGCAATTGACTTGACTAGTGACGGCTCTACAGCGGTTGATTTAGTCAACAATGATTTAGCAATAGCATTTAACGCAGACGGTACATTTACCGCAACCGTAACAGCATAAGCAATACGCCTCAGCAATGGGGCTAATCTCTTAAGGGGATAACATGCCAAAGGCAATAAAAGGCAGGCCAAAAAAGTACATTGAAGTTTATAACGAGCAGGCTAGAAAGCTTGGTTTATTAGGGTACACTGACAAAGAGATGGCAGCATTCTTTTGTGTTGCAGAATCAACTCTAAACTTGTGGAAGAAACAATACCCGCTTTTTTCGGAGTCCTTAAAGGCTGGCAAAGAATTTGCAGACATGGAAGTAACAGCAAGCCTATACCATAGAGCTAAGGGTTACTCGCATACAGAGACAAAAGTATTTAACAATCAAGGCGAGATAATTACACACGATGTCACGAAGACTTACCCGCCTGATCCAATTAGCATTAAATACTGGCTAAACAATAGACAGCCTAAAAGATGGCGTGAGAAGGTAGAGGAATCAGAAGCTAATCCTAACGAGAGTTTAACTAAAGTATTGATTGAGGTTGTCGGTGCAAGTAAAGATTAAGCTCACAGCTCCGCAAAAGCAATTCTTAGATTTAAACTGCAAATATCCAGCTTTTGTCGCAGGCTTCGGCACTGGCAAGAGCGAGATTATGTGTGTGTCTGCATTGCTTGACTCATTAGAGGGCGGTAGTGACTCACTTATAGCTATGTATGAGCCGACTTATGACTTAGTAAGGTTGATACTCGCGCCTCGCATGGAAGAAAAGCTAATTGATTGGGGGGTTAGATATAAATATAACAAATCTGAAAACGTAATATACACATCATCAAGTCAATTCGGCGACTTCATTCTTAGGACACTAGACAACCCATCCAGAATAATAGGCTATGAATCTTTTAGGTCTAAGATTGACGAGCTAGATACATTACCAGCAGATAAAGCAAAGGAAGCTTGGATTAAGGTTATCGCACGTAATAGGCAAATACCATCAACTTACGTTAAAACATCAGATAAGCCGATGAACACAGTTTCAGTATATACTACTCCAGAAGGGTTTAAGTTTGTACATGAGCGATGGAAAAAAGAAAAGTTTGCAGGTCACGGCATGGTCCAAGCATCAACAAGAAGTAATCCATATTTACCAAAAGATTACATTCAGACATTGATAGACAGTTACCCACCTAATCTAATCAACGCTTACATAGAAGGCGGTTTTGTTAACCTAACAAGTGGCACTGTTTACAAGGATTTTGACAGAGTAGAAAATAATACTGATGTCGAATGGAATGGCAGCGAGCCAATACATGTTGGCATGGACTTTAACGTGTGTAACATGAGTTCAGTAATATCAGTGATACGTAAAAATAAAGTCTATGATGTAGGAGAGATAATAGGCGGCTATGATACGCCGTCTATGATTGACTCTATAAAAAGCAAGTATGAAGACTGTCAGATTAACGTTTACCCGGACGCAAGTGGTAAGAATAGAAGCGCACAATCAGCAAGCGAGTCAAGCATTCAGTTATTGCAGGCAGCAAGGTTTAATGTATTCGCACCAAGCAAGAACCCATTTGTAAAAGACCGCGTAATAGCTATGAATCAATCGTTTAATAATGGTACTCATTTTGTAAATGTCAAGCTGTGTACAACGCATAGTGCAAACTTAGAGCAACAAACGTATAATAAGGCAGGCGAGCCAGATAAAACTGCTGGCAACGATCATACTAATGACGCAAATGGCTATTTAATTAGCTACAAATTCCCTGTGGTTAAGCCATCGGTCAAACGCACAAGGCTAATCGCATGACAATGTCAGTAACTACACCAAGAATAGGGTACGACGAATTATTAAAAGACGTATTTAGAAACCGTAAAGCGGTGGCCGGAGAGCGTGCCATTAAAGCAGAGGAAGTATTATTCCTGCCCCCTTTGCCGTCGATGTGTTGCAGTACCATAGGCGATACTGAAAACGGCTTTGAAACTATCAGGTCAACCGGGTTAACCCTAGAAGGCCGAGCAAGCTACAATATATATTTGTCATTGGCTTATTTCTATGGCGCATCAGGCAGGACTGTAGACGGTTTAAGCGGCTTGATATTTAGCAAGAGCGCAGTATGTGAGTTGCCACCTGTTATTGATTACTTAAAATCAAACGCAGACGGGCGCGGTAATAGCCTAAGAACATCAGCTAAGAATGAAGTCAAAGAAGCTATGATCACACCTAGATCTGGATTGCTGGTAGATTACCCAAACACAACGGGCCGTGTGTCAATCCTAGATAGCGAAAACGGTAACTTACGACCTAAGATTTTAGATTACCCTTACGAGTCTATTATTAATTATCATTATTCAATACAGAATAACGAGCAGAAGTTAACGCTGGTTGTATTGCGTGAAGTGCAAGAGACGGTTAAGGATAGATTCAAGATTGAGCAGGAATATCAATACAGAGTGTTAGAGCTTATTGAGGGCGTTTATATTCAGTCACTTTATGATAAAGGCGGCGTAGAATTGCAAGAGCCTACAGTTATTTTGGTGAACGGCGCAACATCAAACGAAATACCTTTTTACATGGTTGAAGTAGGCGCAGAAGAAAAAGCAATTATTAACGACTTAGTAGATGCAAACTTAAACCATTACCGATTCTTTGCAGATTACGCTGCTAAAGAACATGCAAGCGCATTCCCTATATTTTATGAAACTGGTGTTGTTGGTGACGATGAAAATATAATCATTGGGCCGAATACTAAGTGGTCTAGCCGTTCACCTGATGCACAATTTGGCGTACTGCAAACTCAAAGTGATGGCGGCTCAATGCGTCAATACTTGTTAGACATGGAAAATAGAATGGCTGCTTTAGGTGCTGAAATGCTCAAGCCTAGAATAGCAGGTGCAGAAAGTGCAGAGGCTAAGAGTCTTGACCAAGTGGCACAGAACTCAACTACAGCAGACGTAGCCAGAACAGTGTCAGAGGCTTACACAAAGGCATTAAACTTCTGCTCACGTTGGTTAGGTGGTCCCGAAGATTGCGTATATGAGTTAAACACTGACTACAATCCTAAATCAATGGACGCTCAAACACTTACTGCTTTGATTGCAGCATGGCAAGGCGGCGCAATATCATACGAAACATTCTATGAGAATATGCAGCGCGGTGAGATTGCAAGCACTAACAGGAACGTCGAACAAGAAAAGGCAATGATTGCAACTGACAGCACAGGTATGAACGATGCCGTCTAATCTGGTAGAGCAATCAGCAAGGCACGCAATATATACACAACGTTTTGCTGCACACCTAGCTAATCAGTTTGACCCTTACTCGACTAGGCTAAAGCGTGAGCTAAGATTAATACTAAGTGACGCACCAGAGACAACCAATAATCTAAGGCGTATCAATCAGATAATATCTGAGTATAGAACCGTATCACTGGCACTGTATAGCGAGTATAACGACAAAGAGATATTGTCAGAGCTAGAAGATTTTGCAGTAGCAGAGAGCGAATGGGGCGTTAAAACTCTATCAGCGGTTGTTGACTCATCGTCAATAGTGTTAGCTACACCGGCACCGGTGCAATTATGGGCAGGCGTTAGCGCGACTCCTTTAGTTGTACCAGGTAGCAACGGTATTAACTTGCTTGAGCCATTTATAAAAAATTGGGAGGCCAATCGGATTGAGTTAGTAGGCAACCAGATACGAACGGGCTTTATGACTGGCCAAACTAACAGCCAGATAACAACCAGCATAGCAGGTAAGAATGGTTTCTTAGATAAGCAGAATACAGAGTCAATAAAGACTTTAGTCCGCACCTCTACCAACCATGTAAGTAACATAGCACGACAGAAAACATATGAGCTTAACGATGACATAGTTAAAGGCTATGAAATAATTGCCACCCTTGACGGTAGGACAAGCGACATATGCCGAGGCTATGACGGCAAAATAGTTAAGAATGGTGACAGCTTCAAGCCTATGCCACCCTTTCACCCTAACTGTAGAACCAGCACAGCACCCGTATTAGATAAACGGTTTAGCCTAGACGATGGTGAAGGAACAAGAGCGAGTAGGGGTATAGAAGGAGGGCAGCAAGTGCCAGAGGAACAAACGTATTATGATTGGTTAAAAGGTCAAGGGGCGCAAGGTCCAAAGGGTAGGGCATTTGTAGAGGACGTATTAGGACAAGAGAGAGCTAAGTTATTCTTGGATGGTGGATTGTCAGTAACTAAATTTAAGCAACTGACAATGGATGATTTATTTAGACCGTTGCCATTGAGTGAGCTAAAAAAGAAGTCTAGCTTACAAATGGCGTTCGATAAGATTTAAGGGGCTATTACAGCCCCCTTTTTATTGGCTATAACCCGATAATTTTGATTAACATCTGTTTAAAATAAAGCATCTTTTCGGTTGCCTCATGTAATTCAATTGTCTTTGCCTTCAATTCACACTCAAGCTCTTTTATATGATCGTCAGCCTTGTCAAGCATGAACGTATCACTTGCAGGCCCACAATCGCTACTTGTGGTTTTTACTGCTTCCATCTTGTTATTCATATGCCTTCACCTTCACTAGAATTATCACTAGGCATAAAGCAAGGTGAGCAAGTTAAGATATTTAAGTCACTATATTTATGCCCGTCATTATTAATATTCTGAAAAAGCTTATCTACAAAACTACTTTCGTCAACCGCAATAATAACGCCATGTTTATTGCGGTAACACACCAAGCCATTCCAAGTGCTTTCCTTTGTAAACGGTGAGCATTCAATACCTTCTATCGTAATAATAAAAGACTCAACAGGTTTGATTTGAGATTTAATTTTCATATACCTTCACCCTCATCATGCTGTGACAAGTCTATACATGCTGACCTTTCACGAGTGCAATTGTAATTAGCGGATCCTCTTGTGCGGTGAATAACCCCTATAGTATTGTCAGTGTAAATATTAATAAACCCACTAAGCTTTTTAGGTGCCATGAATAGGTCGTTATAATAAAGTTTCGTTACTGTCCTATTAATAACACCATAAACATACGGATTCTTATCAATAATGAACTCTTTAAGTTGGGTAACTTCATCGCCATCTTTATTAATAACCTTATCACCTGCCAATGCTCTTTCTAAGTTAAACGGTATCATTGTGCTTTCCTTTTTAAATTTAATAAATTCAGCTTCTAAATGTGCAACGTAGTTGTCGTCAATCTTAGCTTTCTTTATAATTCCTTGCCCTATACCACCGCTAATTTTAATGTGCCTCATAATCTTTATGGTTTTCGCTTGATTGTCTATTATTTCTTGATCCGCTTTACTTCTCATCTTTATTTACTTCCATAGGTATCTGTATCAATCCAAATTCATAAGATAAATCAATCCTCCCAGAGGTGCTGACAACTCTAAACTGCAATCCTTCAATGTTGAAATAACCACTAGATACAAATAAAGACTTAATGTGGTCTATAGTCTTTGTGCTGTTTGTTTTTATTACTAAATATTCATTCATATTTATTTACTTCCAAGTTATTAATTGCATCACGTATCAACGCATTCTGCTTATTATCCTTACTCTCGTGTGTACGATACCAGCGAAGGCTGAAACCTATTACTTTGCAAAACTCTTGCAGTGAGTAACCCTTGTCTTTTATCTGTCGTGTTAGTCTATTCATTAATTACCTTTGGTTTTTTAATGTACCCTAACTTAAGTGCTAAATAACCTAAGTCACAGCCTACACCTTCCAGCATGTAAAACTTATTTTCTTCGCTAATATCCAAGGATGCAGCAGCATTAAATATTGTTAATATCTTAGGTCTGCTTGTTACGTCCATAAAATTACCAAGGTAGTGATAAATCTCACTGTAGCCAATCGCCTGTAACTCTCCCCACCCTTCCGTTAAATCTCTATCAGCAAAAAGTAAAGCATCTATACATTTAATTTCTTTATTCATTACATTCCCCGAGTACGTGCATCTTTTGCACTAGCTTAGTACATCATTTGCATCATTACAAGTGTTGATACCATTTGTTTAGTAATAGTGATAAAATAGTGAAAAGTCAAAGACTCAACTAACCCAAAGGGTACAAAAATGTTAAAAGGATTCGAAGAAGATTTCGCAGGTCTGAATTTATCAGACGAAATAAAGACACAATTAATCGACGCAGCCAATAAAAGAGCAGGCGGGTTAGTTAGCAAGAACGCTGAATTACTTGAGAAGCTCTCGCAAAATAAAAACAACACGCTTGAAAGCCAAGGCGCTGCAGAAGAATTAGCAGCACTTAAAAACTTAAGGGCGCAGCAAGAGCAGGAATCGAAAAAGAATTACGAGTCAGCTTTAAGCTTGAACTCTGAGCAGTACACAAAACAAATTAATGAGCTTTCTGAAAAAATTGGAAAGTTTGAAACGACTGAGCGCAACACGACAATAGGCAAAAGCATTAACGATGCTCTAACTGAGTTACGTGTTAATCCGTTGTATAGTGACTTGGTAACTAACCAGTTCAAACAGCAAGCGCAACTAATTGATGGCAAAGTCATGGTTGGGGATATCTCGTTAAGCGATGCAGTAAAAACATGGTCTGAAACCGATCAAGGTAAAGCGGTAAGACTTGCACCAGAAAATAGCGGGGGTAACTCCAACGGTGGCACAAGTAAAGCAGAGTCCAGTAATGAAACTGACTCTAAAAAGCGAGCCGCCGACATTAATAAACGATTCGGAAAATAAAGGTAGCACATCATGGCATTAGCGAACATGCAGGTATATAACGACGAAATTCTTGGTAACACCATTGAATTACTCGGTCAAAAAATTGAATCATTTAACGCTGCATCGGGCGGCACAATCTTACTTAACTCACAGGCTTTCCGCGGTGACTTTAGTAAAGAGTCATTCTTTAACCAGATAGCAACTGCACAGCGTCGTGTAAACCGTTACGGCACTAACGATGCACAAGGCTCAACTTCACTAACTCAAGCTGAGATGGTTGGCGTAAAAGTCGCTGGTGGTTTTGGTCCAGTATTGTTTGAGCCAAGCCAGATGAGTTACTTGCTACAAAACCCAGGTGAAGCTATTACAGCCATTGCCGAAGGTTTTGCCGACGCATTACTAGCCGACCAGTTAAACACTGCTGTAGGTTGTGCTCGCGCTGCTGTTGCTAACGTTGCCGCTTTAACTAACGACATCTCAGGCTCAGGTGGTGTTACTCAGATTGGCATGAACGGTTCGCATCGTAAGTTTGGTGATATGAGCGCAATGCTTCTTGCTGATGTTATGCGTGGTGATGTTTATCATCGCTTAATCGGTGAGGCGATTACAAACGCTAATAGATTATTCTTATCTACTAACGTACAGGTCGTAAACATCTTAGGTAAGTTAGCTATTATATCTGACATTCCTGCCTTGTTTGCTGCTGGTACGCCTGACAAAGATTTTGTATTATCTGTTGTTAATGGCGGTATTGTTGTCGATAACTCAAGCGACATCATCTCAAACATTGAGACAACCAACGGCAAGAAGCGTATAGAGACTACATTCCAAGCTGATTACACCTTTGGCGTTAAACTCAAGGGTTACTCATGGGATGTCACTAACGGCGGTAAGTCACCTACTGATGCTGCATTGTTTACTGGCTCTAACTGGGACAAAGACGTTGCTGAGAACAAGCACACGCTAGGTACATTGTTAGTCGGTAGCGCAGAAGCTGCATAATTAACTTGGGGCTACGGCCCCTTTTTACTGAGGACTTATTGTGGAAATTAAATACGTAAAGCACCCATTAGCACTAGAAGAAAAACGAAAGCTTAACGAGCAAGGTTTTAAGGTTATTGACATAGCATTTAAGCGAGAAGAAGCAGCAAAAAAGCCCACCCCAAAAAAGAAATAAGCAGGTAAATCAATGTCACAAAACTTAGTAATACCAGATAAAGATAATAAGGTTACCTTTGTATTTTCTGGCGTTGTATTAACTAGCGCTACAAATATCGTTATTGGGTTTGGTGCTGAAACATATTCTAAGACTGCGGACCCTTTAAAGGTAGTGGTCACAAGTGCAACAGAGTTAACTTTAGATTTATCAGGCACTGCCGAAGTAGGCAAGGTGTTTGCAACAATTACATACTTAGATGGTGGCAGTGTTTACGGCACTGACATAACTTCTAGGTCGCTTGGTAATTCTGAGCAAATAGTTGTAGCTGTTGGCACCCAGCTGATTATAGAGAACGGCACAATAGTAGCTAATGCAAATTCAATGGCTACTGACGCAGAGCTAAAATCTTATGCAAATATCAGGGGCTTTGCTATACCAGCAACTCAACCTGATAGGGAAAAGCTTTTAATCTTAGCTATGGATTATATATTTGACCTTGAGCATAAGTTAAGTGGTGACAGAATAAATATTCATCAAGAATTACCGTATCCAAGATACGGCGCTTGTGCTAAAAACTTTCGCGTTCCATCTAGCGGGTTAAAGTCAATTCCTAACGACATCAAAAAAGCTCAGATGGAATTAGCTATTCAAGCATTTAAGTCAGACTTATTAATCAATGACACTAACACCAACTTAGCATCATTCAGCGTTGACGGCGTTTATACTGAATCATACTTTAGCGGCGGGTCATTTTCTATAGTCAGAACAGACCGAGCAGACGCATACTTAAAGCCATACATGATAAACGGTGGCAGTAAAAAGAAATTGGGGCGTGTGTAGATGTCTAGCGCAAGCATACAGGCAAGAGTCAAAGCAGGCCTAGCCAAAGCGGCGGCGGCTACTGGTTCTCCTACATCATTAGAAATATTCAGAGTAGTTAGAACGCAGACAGGCACCCCACTAAACCCTGCATCGACTGAGGTGCTAACACTGTTGCCTAATGCCATATTTAAATCGTATGACAAAGGCTTAACAGATGTCAGCATTCAAACAGGTGACAGAGAGCTTGTAAGCAACTCAGACAACGTTATTACTGTAAACGATACAATCAGGCAGGGCACGAGTAATTACATGGTGGTGTCTGTAGATGATAAATCACCAAGGGGTGAGCCACTAAACTACAAGTCACAAGTGAGGCAGCAATAATGGCATTAGGTAAAATTAAATTTAAAGTAAGTATAAAATACAAATGGCTTTTATACGTAAGCGTATACTTATTTAAATACGTCCCTGATTGCTGCATAGAATTATTGAGAGTTGACAATGCCGCTTAAAGGTCGTGACGCAGTAGATAAGATGATCGCAAAGAATAGGACAGACTCTAACCTAAAGGTTAGGGGTGTTTTCTTTGCTGGCTTATCAGGAATAATTAAAGGCACTCCAGTAGATGAGGGTCGTGCTAGAAATGGATGGTTTCTATCTACAGGCGTACTGTTCTCATTAACGTCTGGTCGTGCTGATAGTAAAAGCGGATCAGGCTCTTTATCAAGCCTTAGTGAAATGCCTCAGAATATACTTAATAAAAAAGTCTACTACTCAAACAATCTGCCCTACATCGAAACGCTAGAATATGGCGGCTTCCCTAGTCCTAGCGAGGGCACTAAAACATCTGGCGGATTTAGCAAGCAAGCACCTGGCGGATGGGTCAGAAAGCAGCTCATTAGAATGGCCAATAAGATAAGGACGGTGTAATGTCGTATTTAGATACAAAGCAAGCACTCATCACAAAGCTGTTAGCCACATCAATCACAGGCATAACTACTGCTGACATGGCATTCGAAAACAATAACTTTGACCCTAAAGGCAAAACTAAATACATAGGCGCATATTTTATACCTGCTACGTCAGAAACAACCGGCAAAGAGGTAAGTGCAAAGCAAGAACAGCGCGGCATATTCCAAGTCAGTGTTTACATAAAATTAAGCGGCGGCTCATACATCAATGAGCAATTGCAGATTGTTGATGACCTACTAACAGGTTTTGCGTATGGCTCCACCGAAGCGTATAATGGAAAAACGGTATCAATTTTAGAATCTACGGTTAACTCAGGCTCAGAGAATGAAGCATGGTATAAACGTGATGTAAGCATAAATTATTTAATTATTAACTAGGGGTAGGACAATGGCAGGCTCGAACGATTATATTTTTAAACTTGGCGCAAGCGGTTCAGAGCAGGTAATTGCTGGACAACTTGACGGTACTATGACAAGAAACGGAACACCTGTTGAAACTACAAACAAAGCTAATGGCGGTAAGATAACTTACTTAAATAACTTTGTATCTAGTGACCAAGTTGGTTTTGCTGGCACTTTTACGCTAACTAATGAAGCTGTTCAAAATACAATTAAGGCGGCTATTGAATCTGGCGGTCAACTTCCTGGTCAGATAATTACTGGTGTTGGTGGTGAAGGATGGCAGTGTGACACATGGCAAGTGATGGGTAGAAGTGACGCGGCACCAGTAAATGGCGTGCCAGCAATGTCGGTTAACTTTATGACATCTGGTGATTTCACTCCTACAGCACCTACAGTCTAAGATGAAGTTTAAGCTCTGCTATAAAGAGTATGACTACAAAGTAACTTGGTCAGCTAAGCGTGATTTTAAACGTGAAACTGGCCGAGGTCTTTGGTCTACTTTGCAAGGCGTAATGGTCGTCGTACATGCGAATAAATTAAGCTCGGCATTTAACTTAATGGCCGAGATTGGTAAGCATATCGACGACGTTGACGGCGCTATTTTACTGCACGCTTTAGCTAAGCAATGCAACTCTACTTTACAGTTATCAGAGATTGCTGACGCATGTGAAAGGGCAGGATGGCGACCAGTTGACGATGATAGTGAATACGCTCAACCATACACATTAGTACTATACTCTATCGTGCTGGACATTGATGCGATGTACCAGCAGGAGGCGATACAAGCAAAAAAGGATTTATGCCCCTCCGCGGTCGGGCAAGACACAAAGACGGCCAAGACATAGGGGACTTTGATTTCTATGATTGGTGGAAAGCCTTAATAAAAGCAGGCGTGCAACCGTCAGAAGCTTGGGGCATGGACTTTTTAGAGACGGCACATGTGTTAGAGCTTAAGCCAACACGAACAGATTTTACCCTTGCCCTTTATCATGAGCGCAAGCAGAACGGAGCACCGCACTTTGAGCACTGAATCACTAATAGTAGAGCTTGATGCTAGAACCTCAAAGCTTGATGCTAAATTAAAAGGCACTAATGAGAAGCTTGATGACTTAACAAACTCATCAGAAAAAGCTGACAGCGGCCTAAAAAAGATGGGTGGTGCTGCTAAGGTTGCAGGCTCTTTAATACTTAAAACGGCGGCAGGTGCTTTAGCTTTAAGTGCTGCAGTTACCACTATGGTGTTAAGTGCCGCAAGCTCAAGGAAAGAATTAGAACAGCTTTCTAGGCAGGCCAAGACCAACACAGAAGATTTTAAATCATTGTCTTTTGCGACTAGCCAATTTGGGGTCAATGCTGAGCAAATTGCAGATATAACAAAGGATATATCCGATCGTGTAGGTGAGTTTGTAACGGCTGGAACGGGAACATTCCAAGACTTAGGTGATGCGCTAAAACTTACAAAGGAAGAAACCCGAGCGCTTGCTATAGAATTTCAAGACCTTAGTGGTGAGCAGGTAATCTCAAGAGTATCAAAAGACCTTGAAGAAGCAGGCGTGTCAGGCGATCAAATGACAGCAGTATTTGAAGCTTTGGGTAACGACCTGTCAAAACTAAAGCCATTATTTGCTGACAACTCTAAAGAGCTAATAAAGCTAAAGACTAGGTTTAAAGACGTTAATGACAACATACAGATAACATCCTTTCAGGCTGAAAAACTAAAAGACGTGTCTACAACATTTGGCTTATTAACTAGCAGCTTTGGCAATGCCTCTACAGCAATCAGCGCAACTTTAGCGCCTGTACTTGATGACTTCTTTAATGACGTTATTGAAGTCGTGCCAGAAGCCACACAGACAATTATAGACTTTGTAAATTCATTTCTATCTGCTGAAAATATAACTTCTGTGTCAGCAGCCACTAAAAGAGTTACAGAGTCAGCGCAAGACCTAGCAACTCTTCAAAGAGAGTTGGTTGAGTTAGAAGCTAAAAGAAGAAGAACCTCTGGTTTATTTGACTCAAGCCGAGTAGCTCAAAGAGCAAAGCAGCAAGAAATTGATGATGAAAAAGAATTACTACTTAGCTTTCAGGCTAGGCTTGCAGTCCTTCAAGAGATTGAGAAAGTTGAGGCCGCAAAAATCAGAGAGGGCGGCAAGATAGGCGGTGAAACTGGTGCAAAGATAGCGCCTCTGGTTATGCCTGATGATGAGCAGAAAAAGATTGACGCCTTACGACAATTTATTATGACTAGGTCGGATTTGCTTGACGCTCAGCTACTTGCTGATATTGAACGCCTTGAATTAGCTACTGAAACTTTTGGACTAAAGGACGAGGAGCTTTACGCAAGACGGCTTGAGCTTGTAAGAGAATTTAATGAGAATAAATTAAATTTAGTAGAAGAAACTGGCGAGAAAGAAATAGACAACTCTGAAAAAGTTGCCGACTCCGAAGTATCACTAAAAAGACAAAGCACCACTGCCATTACATCAATACTAAGCTCATTAGTAGGCGAGAGTGACAGCGCAGGCAAGGCGTTATTCTTACTATCTAAGGGTCTTGCTTTTAGTGAAGCATTTGTAAACACTCAGGCGGCATCTGTAAAAGCTTTAACCATTGACCCTACAGGCATATTATCTGCCAAGGTTCAGCTTGCAGGGAACTTAAGCATGGCAGCTATTGCGGCATCTGCTTTTGGTGTTGGCGGTGGTGGTGGCGGCGGTGGCGGTGGTGGAGTGCCACCTACACCACAACAAGCGCCCGAGCCAGTCAACGACTTTAACGATCAAGGCGCAACAGTTACAGACATTAGTGGCGGTGAACAAACAAGCCAGCGCATAATTATTGAAATGAACGATGAGTTCGTAGATGTAATGTCTAGAGCAGTACAAAAATCACAAAGCGACGGCAGAACATGATACTAAGTAAAAGCAATATCATACCTACAAACACAATTACTTTAGATGTGGGCACAATCTCGAGCGGTGCATTGGCTAACTTGCAAAACCCCGACTTCTCAAAAGTGCTAAGTAGCAATTCCACAATATTAGAAATAACTATTGAGGCTGTTGGTTCGTCTCAGTTTATAGCTATGCATGGTCTTATCCTGCCAATTGGTGCGGTCGTTACTTTGACAGGAACGGGCTACTCTAAGACTTATACTATGACAAGAGACATTAGAAACCTTGTTTTTTATGTAAGCACTGCAATAACACCTGGCGACCTAACGATAGAAATAAGCGGAGCAGGCGAGAAAACAATTAGCTATATACAAGCAGGCGCAATAACTAAGATTGATTGGGGTGTTAGTGCCGGGCAAAACTTGCGCTACTTGTCACACAACAAAAAAAGTAGAATAACAACTAACAGCCGAGCCATGCCCACCAAAGCAGTTCAGGAAGAAGTCAGCCCAAAGCTTACGGTAAACTTTACTAACGCACCTAAAGCATTCGCACGCACTGAATTTTTAGAAGTGCTTAATCACTACGATACTAATAACATTGTATCTATGCTTGACTACGAAGACGAAGGCAGGCCAGAGGAAAGCTATTGTTTATTTGACCTAAACGGCGGTGACGTTGTGGCACATCCTCAAACACCTCTGCTTGTGAATATATCAATGTCGTTTAGGGTTTCAGCATGAGTCTGTATCATTACTATATTGTAGAGCTTGACTTATTAGAGGTTAGCGGTGCCTGCACGAATAACGGCAACCCTGGCTTTTCGACAACTTTAACTTGTGCAGACCAAAACCCTGGCTTTTCTACTGTTGTTAAGACACACAAATTTACCGACACAGGTTTAACCTTGTTTGAATCTGGCGTGCATAAGTGCATTGAGTATAGAGGCGTAAGAGAAACTACACCTAAACTTAAAGCTGGTAATGGCGTTGCATCTAGAGCTACTTGTAGCATAAGCTTTAGCGACTTTGATGGGGATCCTAATTTACTATCACCCGCCTTAGTTGCGACACCTACCCTTGTTGATAACGGTTCGTTTTTTGGTAAGCTGAAAGAGCGAAACATAATTACCAACAGGCCGCTAAGGGTCAAGTATTACAAAAGGCTTAACGGCGTAACAAGCTTAGTCAGAACCAATAATTATATTGCAGTAGGATTTAAGCAAAATAAGTCTGGTATCTGGACAATATCTTGTCAAGATATATTATACAAAGCTGACAATAAAAAGAGCCAGTTCCCGCGTATTGTAAAAGCGACTTTAACAAATGACATAACCGACGCAGAAACAAGTATTGTATTGACTAGCGATATTGCATTGTGGTCAGACTTTGCTAAGTATACTGCTGTAGTCGGTGACGACTTGCTGATGATAACAAACGCAACTGGTAGCTCGACAAGCGTAACTCTAACAGTTGTCAGGGCTTTAAATATAACACTAGGCTCAAGGCTTATAGAAAATACTCCTAGCTCACATGATGCGGGTGACGAAGTATTTAGAGGCCGTAAGTTTGTTAATGCAGATTTAGAGGATGTCATAGAGGCTGTCTTTATAGATGCTGACATGACTACTGACGAATATGATCAGGCAGCAATAGAAGCTGAGCTTGCAACATGGATACCGTCAATCGCTAATTCAATAGATGCAATATTTTACGAGTCAGATAACAGTAACGATGTGTTAGATGAACTTTGTAAGGCGTTCATGGTAGACATTTACACTGACACGAGTATTGGCAAAGCTACACTTAAAGCCACATCACCGTGGAACACTACGACGGCAGTATTGACCGAAGGCAAAGAGATAACGTTTAATTCTGTAGATATTGACGAGCCAAGCGACTTGTTTTACTCCCGCGCATTCTTACAGTACGACAAACGCCGATTGCTAGAGAATGATGACGACGTAAATTTTAAGCGGTCAAGCATTGCATTTAATACTGACCTTGAAGGCTCTAACTTTTACGGCGAAGAAAAAATTAAGAAGATGGGTAAGAGCATTATCCTATCTAACAGAACAAATAACATCGAAGTGGCAGACCTAACAACAGTACGTTACGCACAGCGGTTTAGTAATAGACCACAGACGATTGACTTTGAGATTGAGGAAGAAGATTTAAACTTTGAGATAGGCGACGTATTAGAAGTTATTGTTTTTAAGAATCAGGATATGTCTGGCAACATAAAGCTAGGAGTTAGGTCTCAAGTTATACAGATAACACCGTCTTATAATATTGGCCGTAGCTATAAAATATCTACTATTACATACAACGCTTTTATAGGTGGCGTATCTGGCACAGACCTACTAGTCAATAATGACTTTGATAATAACCTGTTTACTATTGCAGGTGGACCAGTGTCTTCCGGCACATTCACATTTATATTTAACAAAGACTTTTTTGGTCAAGACAATACAAATCAGGCGGTTGTTGCTGGCTCATTCCCATCCGGCTCAGTGCTAAATATAGTATTGCTAAGTGGCACTGTACTAATCGGTAAAGGTGGCCCCGGTGGCTCTTCAAACGGTTTTAACGGTGGTGTAACAATCGCTGGTACGTCAGGCGTAACTATTAACGTATATCTA
>Ga0222646_100075_pt1 | contig 36573 bp, 37 predicted proteins | sample AntAcemetagen293_FD_179819 | JGI IMG/M metagenome (GOLD analysis project Ga0222646, IMG submission 179819) | Saline water microbial communities from Ace Lake, Antarctica - #293 | ecosystem: Environmental > Aquatic > Non-marine Saline and Alkaline > Saline | place: Antarctica: Ace Lake | collected... | reverse complement strand
CCAACACCACAGCGGTAGATAATACAGCAGTGGGCTATGGGGCTTTAACGGCCAACACCACCGGCGACCGGAATACCGCAGTCGGTAGAAATTCTCTTGCGAGTAATGTAGACGGCGATAGGTCTGTGGCCGTGGGTTATGATGCTCTTTCTACTCAAGACCCTGCATCTAATGTCGATATGTATAACGTAGGGGTGGGTTACGGAGCAGGAGCCGCAGTAACCACAGGCGTTCAAAACACCCTCATTGGTGGTCTAGCGGGTGATGCTCTTACTACGGGTGTAGGTAATGTTGTGATAGGCGCTTATGCAGACACAACTGCGGCAGACTCAAACTATGCAAATGTCGTGGGCTACAATGTTACTGGCGCAGGAGGCTATACTACTCTTGGACAAGCGGGTTCTGACATAAGAGCCGCACACGGTACAGCAACTTGGGCTACAGTATCCGACGAACGATACAAGAAAGACATTGAGGACTGTACAACAGGTTTGAGCTTTATCAACGCTCTACAGCCTCGTACTTGGAACTACAAGACTCTTGGTGAACTGCCAGAAACCTTTAACGCCTATGAAGCTGATTCAACTGAAGTATTTAAGAACACTCAAACTAACCACGGTTTTATAGCTCAAGAAGTTAAGAGTGCTATTGACGCGGAGAGTGGCTTAAAGGATGGGTTTAGACTTTGGGATGACAGAGAAGACGGCTCTCAGGAAGTAGCAGAAGCAGCACTAATACCAATACTTGTTAAAGCTATACAAGAACTCACCGCAAGACTTGAAACCCTAGAAGGATAAATAAAATGGAAGACAGAACAACCGACCAACTAGCACAAGACTACTCAGCAATGGGTGATAGCGTAAGCCTTATAACATCTATTATCGCCGGAGACTCTATGGCAGAAGATGATGCAGCAGACCGCCAAGGCTGTGTAGATCGCAACACGCAGCACCTAGAGCTTATGGTAGCTAAAGAGGACTGGGGCAGCGAAGACATGGCCGCAGTAAACGGAGCTATTTTAGCGGGCAAAGGATACAACGCATCACTAGAAGCAGGAGAATAATCATGGCAGTAACTTGGACAATCGCAACACTAGAACGCAACTCATCTGATGACGGTGTAGTTGTAGCACATTGGCGCGCTAGCGATAGCGAAACAGTAGGCGAAGTAGAACACTCAGGCAGCTCTTATGGCACTTGTGGCTTTACGCCTGACAGCACTGCTAGCGGCTACACAGCCTATGCAGACATCACAGAAGCTCAGGCTGTTGAGTGGGTCAAAGCATCTATGGGCGACGAGGCTGTTGAAGCTCTTGAGTCTAGCATTGCTGCTCAGATCGAAGAGTCTAAAGCACCAGCAACTACCGCTGGCGTACCTTGGTAATGGGTATGCTATTAGACCTTTATGTACTTGCAACAAGCCTAGTATCAATCGCTAGTGTCATTTGCAACTACACAGAAACTCCAAAGGACGATGAGATTGTTGCAAAAGCCTATAAGGTTTTGGAGCAGTTCGCTTTCCTAAACAACAAAGCTAAACAGTAACTTAACAGGAGATATAACATGGGCGAGAAAAAAACAACTCCCATATCGATAAACGATAAAGAATACACGTTTGAAGACATGACTGAGCAGCAGCAGGTGATGGTAAATCACTGTAATGACTTAGACAGAAAGATTAAGTCCACTCAGTTTAACCTTGACCAATTGTCAGTGGGCAAAGACGCATTTATTAATATGCTAGTCGCTGACCTTGAGAAAGTGGAAGAAACTGAAGAGTAACTATGTTACTAGCCTTTGCGTTGATCGTTACAGTAAACGGTGAGGTTGACGCAAAGGCAACAAGTTACTGGCGCAGTTTAGAAAGATGTAGGTGGTTCGCAGAAGAGCTTACCGCACAAGGCATAAGAAGACGTTACCACACGCCAGTAATGGCTTATTGCATCCCAAAATATGTAAACCCTAATAAGGTTCCAGTACACGATTAAAGGCTCCATAATGGCAACTGTAAAAGAAGCGTTACTTAAACTTGAAGCCCACGAAAGAGAATGTACTGTGCGCTATACCAACATAGAAAGACGCTTAGATTCAGGTAGCGAAAGGTTTAAAAGGTCTGAACTTATGCTATGGGGTATGTACCCACTAATAATTGGGTTGTTTATTGTAGAGAGGTTATAGATGGCGATTTTATCAAGTCTTATCGGCCCAGTTACAGGTCTTCTTGACAAATTCATAGAAGATAAAGATCAGCGCAATGCTTTGGCGCATGAAATTGCAACAATGTCACAGAAATACGCGCAAGAAAGTGTCATGGGGCAGTTAGGTGTCAACAAGGTTGAAGCGGCTCACAAGTCCTTATTCGTAGCCGGATGGCGTCCATTCGTGGGGTGGGTAGCTGGAGTTGGCCTAGCCTATAACGTAATTATTGCTCAAATACTTGGTATCTGGTTTACCGTGCCAGAAGTTGACCCTTCATTATTAACCCCCGTGCTTATGGGCATGTTGGGTATGGGCGCAATGAGGTCTTACGAGAAGGCCAAAGGCGTGCAAAGAGAGAAATAATGCTAGCCGAAATAGCGGCAGCTAATGCTGCATTTCAAGTCATTAAAGGAGCCTTGTCCAACGGCAAAGAGCTTTATGATGTTTCGGCTAAAGCCACGGAATATTTTGACAATAAGTCAGCCATTGTTAAGAAAGCTCAGAAGGGTGGAGGCAAAGAAGAACTCCAGTGCTTTATGGAGCTTGAAAAGATCAAAGAGCAAGAAGAATGGCTCAAAGAGTACATGATCTACGCAGGAAGAGCAGATATGTACAAAGACTGGCTACAATTTCAGTCTAAGTGCAAAAGAAATAGAGAAAGAGCAGAGCGTATACGCAAAAATAAAATAGCAAGTAACATAGCACTTTTTTGGGCTGTATTGCTTTGGGGTACAGGAGGATTAGTTATACTGCCTTTGAGCTTATACATAGCGTTTAAAATATTTGGAGTCATATAGAAATGAAGTACTTTAAAATAGGAGAGTTTGATTGCCAAGAAACTGGCGAAAACGCTATGGACACTGGGTTCCTTAAAGTACTAGAGCATTTGCGTGAGGTCTGTGACTTCCCGTTTATAATTAATAGCGGGTACAGGTCACCTAACCATAGTATAGAAGCTGCAAAGGTTGCGGCAGGTAAAAAATTAGGAACTCATGCACAAGGCATAGCCGCTGATATTAAAGTATCTGGAGGCGCACAACGCCTAGCTATAGTAAAACATGCGTCAGCTATGGGAATGTCCGTGGGGGTTGCAAAAACCTTCGTACACGTTGACACTCGTAAGACTGAGCCAATGTGTTGGTGCTACTAGGAAATAATCATGCCACTTAAAAAACTAATACTAAAGCCCGGAATTAACCGCGAGAACACTCGATACACTAGTGAAGGTGGTTGGTACGACTGCGATAAGATACGATTTCGCCAAGGTACGCCGGAAAAGATTGGTGGGTGGCAGCGTATATCAGCTACTACATTCCTAGGTGTATGCCGCTCTTTATGGAACTGGGTTACCCTAGGTAGTCAGAACCTGATCGGCGTAGGCACTAATCTGAAGTTCTATATCGAGAACGGTGGTGCTTACAACGACATCACACCCTTACGTGCTACTGTAACCCTGACTAGCCCGTTTGAGACTACTAGTGGTTCGCCTATAGTAGAGGTTACTGACGCTAGCGGCGGGTACTCTGACGGTGATTTTGTTACCTTTAGTGGTGCAAGTGCTGTAGGTGGCCTCACTCTAAACGCCGAGTATCAGCTAACTGAAACTACTACTGCTAACGTGTATACGGTTGATGCGGGCACTAACGCAAGTTCAAGTGCTACAGGGGGTGGTACGGTAACGGCTGCATATCAGATAAATGTTGGCCCCGCGTTTGTTGTTCCCCTAGTAGGTTGGGGCGCAAGTAGCTGGGGTTCTGGTACGTGGGGCATTGGTACTACCTCTACCGACTCTATACGCCTGTGGAGCCAAGCTAACTTTGGTGAAGACCTTATCTTCGGGCCGCGTAATGGCTCTATATACCTCTGGGATGCCACAAACGGGCTAACCACTAGGGCAGTAGCTCTTACAGGCACGGAAGTACCAACGTCACAAAAACTCATTCTAGTGTCTGACATTAACAGGTTTGTGTTTTGCTTTGGCGCAAATGAGATTTTCTCCTCTACTGTCAACCCCATGCTAGTTCGTTGGTCAGACCAAGAAGATGCTACTAACTGGTCACCTGCGGCAACTAACCAAGCGGGCGACCTTATACTATCTAACGGCACACAGATCGTTGCTGCTAAACAAGCACGTCAAGAAGTACTAGTGTGGACTGACTCTGCCCTATACGCGTTACAGTACGTTGGTGCCCCCGCTGTGTGGACTGCACAGTTAGTCGGTGAGAACATCTCTATCGCTGCACAAAACGCTGTGGCCTACGCTAACGGCGTGGCTTACTGGATGGGTAAGGACAAGTTCTACATGTACGATGGCCGTACTCAACCCCTACAGTGCGACTTACGCAAGTTTATATTCAACGATTTTAATACAGAGCAGTACGAGCAGGTGTTCGCAGGGACTAACGAGTCGTACCACGAGATTTGGTGGTGGTATTGTTCTACAGACTCTAACGTGTCAGACCGTTACGTAGTTTATAACTACCTAGAGCAAGTATGGTACTACGGTACTATGAGTCGTACGGCATGGCTTGATTCGGGGTTAAGAAACTACCCACTAGCTGCTACGTACAGTAACAACTTGGTTAACCACGAGCAGGGTGTTGACGACAACGAAACAGCAGTCACTGCGGCTATACCTGCGTACGTATCCTCTGCACAATTTGATCTGGAAGACGGGCATCAGTTTGCCTTTATCTGGCGCATACTACCGGACATTACGTTTGATGGCTCTGAAGTAGGCTCTCCTATGGCTACCATGACGTTGTTGCCCTTGCAGAACTCCGGTTCGGGGTATAATGACCCAGCCTCTGTAGGAGGCTCTAATAGTGGAGGGATTACGCGTACTGCTACGTTACCCGTAGAGCAGTTTACAGGGCAGATATTCACACGCGTACGTGGACGGCAGCTTGCTATAAAGGTAGAATCTAGCGAGATTGGAGTTACTTGGCAGTTGGGTAGCCCGCGTATAGATATGCGAGCAGACGGGAGACGGTAATGGCTGTAGACAATACTAGGTACAATGTACCTTTTCGTGCGCCAGCTCTGCCTTACCCCCCGCAGGTATACGACCAACAGTCGTTTGAAGAGTTTAACAAAGTACTACGTATCTACTTTAACCAGTTAGATAACGCACTGAGAAACGCTATGGCAGTTCAAGAACCCTACGAGTTGCAAGTATCTAAAGGCCAGATTGCAGGTGCTACTTCGTTCTATAAGTTCGGATTTAACCCTGACATAGATGGCACTGAAGAGACTATATGGGGTACGGGAGGTAATTACCCTTACCTTACATCCGCCTCCACGGTGTATATAAGTAGTTCTAGCACTGCCGATTCTAACGGGGGTACGGGCGCTAATACGGTAACTGTAGAAGGTGTAGATGGTAGTTACAACGCTAAGAGCGTAACTGTGAACATGAACGGCCAGACTCAGGTGCAGGTAGGCGATGCTAGCTCGTGGTTACGTGTTAACAGGATATTCGTAGTTACCTCTGGTAGTGGGGGCACTGCTGCGGGAGACATATACGTAGCTAACAGTGGAGTAAGTTCTGGAGTACCCACAGGCGTTACGTATGCGAGCGTTACACAGGGAGACAACCAGTCGCAGATGGCGGTATATACTGTCCCTGCTGGACACACTTTGTACCTAGATGACGTTAGCTTTACCGCTGCATTGGGCATAGCGTCTAAGAATGTTACAGTTAAATTTGTACTACGTAACTTTGGCACTGACACGTTTAGGACTGGAATTATAGAGACTGTGCAGAGTAACAGCCTGTTAGTCCCTTTTAACTACCCGTTTGCTATACTAGAAAAAACAGATGTTGAGTGCCGTGCATTTTCGGACACTACCAACGTAGAAGTCAGCGCATCCTTCCAAGGCGTGTTAATAGCTAATTAAAGGGCATCTATGAAGACTTACGACAGCAAGAAGAAAAAACTTCCTAGGTACGAAGTACTCATGCGTTTCGCTGAAAACGTAGGTACGGGAGACATCCCTATAAAAGCCGCTATGGTATCCGTAGCGCAAGAATTAGCCATGCCTAACGCTAGTGTTGTGCAATTTGGTAACACAGTATTCGGTGGGCACAGCCGTAAGGGTGGCACTAAGATGATGGGCAGAGTGTTTAACGTGGACACCGCTGAAAACTTTGTCGCTAACATGTTGCAATATGTAGAGTACCTACAAGAAAAAGGTATAACGCATTATGTCGTGCAATTTGATAAATCTTATGGTGAGAAGTTAATGCCCGTACTAAAAGAGCTAAAAGATTTAATTACTCCTGCTGGCGGCAATATCCATGTAGGTATTACCGAAGACGATAAGTACGCGGTGTTCGTGCTAATACCTGAGATGGAGTCTTAGTATGAGTTTTGTAGTAGATGCCATTAAAGACATAGGAAGTTGGATCGACGATGAAATTTGGGAACCCATAAAAGACGTAGGTTCTTGGTTAGACGACGAAATATTTCAGCCTGTTATTAAGACGGTAGAAGATCAGATACAGGCGATCATTGACGACCCTGTAAAAGCCGTACTTAAAGCTGTAGCCGTAGCTACAGGGCAAGCTGCGTGGGCTTTACCTTTAATTGAGGGCGCAGATGCTATAGATGAAGGCGGTAATATTGGCGATGCTTTGAAGGCTGCTGCTGTATCGTATGTGTCTATGCAAGCTGGCGACGTAGCAGGAGAATTTGCAGCGGGAGTTGGGGAGTCAGTAGGTAGCGTAATATCCAATGAAGCTGTAAGTGCGTTTGTAACCGAAGCAGTTACCGCAGGTACTAGAGAAGCTATCGGAGCAGTTATAACGGGACAAGACCCTTTGGACGCATTTTTGTCGGGGGGTGTGAGTGTCGGAGTTGGTAGAGTCCTTGGAGAGATTAATGACCGTACAGGCGGGGCACTAGACAAACTAGAAGAGTTAGGTGAGTTTAGAGAAGACGATCCTAACACTCCTATAGTCTATGACGACGACGGCAAAGTAATATCTGGAGACGAATCCCAGTCCGTAGGTAGTATAGTTAGAGATTTAGTGCAGCAGGGTGTTACTGATCAGCTAGCTACTGGAGAGATTAACGAAAGACGTATGGCGGGCATAATCTCGTCTGCGGTTGTTACCACGAAAGTAGTGTCAGACCTCGTAGGGGACTATGTAGGCGACGATAACGCTCTGTTTAATACCAAGATGCTGACTGTATCCGTACAAAATGCCCTGAATGTCGCTATGACTGAAGGAGACGTGTCAGAAGCATTTATGGTTAGTCTGGCCAGACAGATTGGTTATGCGAGCGTAAAGGCTTTAAACGAGGGTACATTCCAACAAGAGTTTGGAGACGCGTGGGACAGAGTAACGGGTAAGTTTGCAACCTTAAACGATCAAGGGCTATTGGTAGAAGGAGCCGTAGATGCGCATACTGCCGTTGTAGATGAGATAAACGACATTGCCCAACAGATTAAAGAAGGGTCTGAAGAACTGCTTCGCTTAAAAGGTATACCGCAAAAAATCCTACAAGGTTCTGATGGCCCTATGCGTATGTCTAGGATAGAAAGAACTAGGTTAGAACTCGCACAGGATAATGTACTTATCTACGAAGCGAAGTTTCAGGAATTAGTGACTAACGAGCTTGCCCCTAGATTAGAGGTGTTAAACCCTTTATATGACAGCACTGCTGCGGATTACCAAACAGCCGTAGATAATTACACTGAGACTTATGCTACGTTAGAGGAGTCTACTCAAGAACTTAACGGGGCTTTAGCGCCTGCGTTTGCCGGTATTAATCAAGCCACAGTTGAAAACATAAGCCCTGATTTTGACGCTGAGTTCTACGCCGAGCAGAACGGTATAACTAAAGAAGAGGCGTACGACCACTATTTAACCGAAGGATTGTTTAGCAACCTACCTTCTAACCAGACTACTCTTACGGCACAGAACTCTGCGGCGGTAAATGGCGTAATAAATGCTGCCGCAAAAACAATAGGGTTAGATGCCTCTCAGTTAACTGATGCCCAAAGAAAAACTATAAGCGAAAAACTTACTACTATGGCTGGGTCGGGAAGCATATCAGACATACCCGAACAGAACGCTGTACAAGGCTTACTAAGCTCTATTAACAACCCCGATGGTACGGGCGAAGAGTTCTTTAAAGCTACACAAAATAATGACGGTAGCTGGGACTACGAGTATTCTTCTACTTCTAGTACGTTTGGTAAAGCTGAAGGAGTAACCAACGCAGATATACGCGACGGTAAGGCAGAACTAGTAATAGACCCTGACACAGGACAACGCGTTTGGACGAATGTACCTACGGAATCTCACTGGAATGAACATTTAGGAGACATAGTTCAGACAGACTCAGAGACAGGCGAGCAGTTCTATATGGATGCTGATGGCAACCGTATGAACGTAATGGACGTACCTGATGTAGACATAGATGCAGTAAACGCAGCTAACCCTAACGCGGGGATTGGGTCTGGAAACGACACCCTGCAAGATTTAGCAGAAAACGACCCTCAAGCCTTTACTGACGTAGTAAACGATAACAACCTTTCAAACCCAGACACAGGGGCTACCCCCGCACCTGACTGGTTATTACAGGCACTGGCAGACGGAGCTACCTACCTACAAGGTGATGAAGACACCGCGCCTGCTAGCGAAGCTGTTCAGAATGCGTACGCTAACGGTATACGAGCAACCGCAGGGATAATCGAATCGTTTAATGGCTTTGCTACCGCGTTTGGTTCTGACCCTGCGGGTACCGCAGCGGGTAAGTTTGCTGCTGATATGGCTAAGATTGGAGAAGGCGCTAACACCGCAGGATACAAAGAAGCCGTTGGCGGTATGCGGGAGTTCCAAGCGGGGCTAGAGCGTAAAGACGACCCTAATACTCCTATAGTCTACGACGAAAACGGTGAGTATGTATCTGGAGACGAGAGTAAGAAGAGTCTTTGGGAAGGTGCGCAGGGTATATTTAAAACCGCAGCTAACCACCCCGCAGCATTCTTTGGAGAATACGTATCCGTAGAGTTCATGCAGGAAGCAGCGCCGTTATTAGTGGGCGGTCTAGCTACTCTAGCAGGCCGAGCTACGGCAAAAGTCTTAGGTGCTGGACTTACAAAGGAACTATCGCAAGAAGCCGCACAAGCAATAGGTAGAAAAGCAGGTCTTACCGCTGCCGCAGCCACTGATGTAGCAGAAGCATGGGGAGGCACCGCAGGTGGTGCGTACGAGCAAGGCCACGCTACCTTTATGAAGATGGCGGGTAAAGAAGCAGACATATTAGAATTATCTGGCCCTGCTAGAGATGCTTTCTTAGCTGCGCAAGATATAAAAGCACGGGAGTATGCCCTAAATTTAGCTATTAATTCCGGTAACGTAGCAGGAGTCATGGCTATAGGTTCTCTTGCCGTAGGTGGCATGGCACTTGAGAAGTTGTTTATAAACGGAAAGCCTCCTGTAGAGTTTAAAGGGCTGTACAACGAAATATCAAGGCGGTTGTCAGAAGGCGCTACAATAACTGTTAAAGAAGGCGTAACAGAAGCCTTTGAAGAAGGCGCGGCTACCGGATACACGTCAGGAAGGCTATCGCTAATAGACCCTGATATTGATGTAATGGGGGATGTTGGAGCCGCCGCTGCGTTAGGAGGGATAGTAGGAGGTACTATATCTGGAGGCATATACAGCATAGCGTCTACAGGTGACTTTGTATCCGACCTAGTAATAAGTAATAACCCTGATGCGTTAGAGCTTCTAAACAACTCCGAAAACTACAGCCAAGAAGAATTACAGACCAAGCTAAACAATTTCTTGGGCGACCCACAAGTTGCCACCGATGCAATGAACTTCTTGTACGACGAAGTTTACACAAGCACTGCCGAAGCTGTTGATGCACTAGAATCGCTAGGGCTACCTTACACACCTGAAGACGTTACCAATACCACAGGATCAACCCCCGATGCCGACTTAGATGATGAGTTAGCTTCGTACTGGGCAATGGCCTATGGCAATGATAACGACAGTGACGGGGATGGCATACCTAACAACCAAGACCCTAACCCTAGCAGCCCGTATACCGATGCTGAAACGCCCCCCTCTGCTGACCCTGTTGATCCTCAAATAGAAGCAGATAGATTAGCCGCTGAAGCCGAAGCAGATAGGTTAGCCGCTGAAGCACAAGCAGAAGCAGATAGGTTAGCCGCTTTAGCCGCTGAAGCCGCCACACAAGCAGAAGCAGATAGATTAGCCGCTGAAGCAGCCGCAGCCCAAGCCGAAGCAGATAGGTTAGCCGCCGAAGCTGAAGCCGCAGCTCAAGCCGAAGCAGAAAGACTCGCTAAAATAGAAGCAGATAGATTAGCCGCTGAAGAAGAAGCAGATAGATTGGCCGCTGAAGAAGAAGCAGCTCAAATAGAAGCAGATAGGTTAGCTGCGGAGGAAGAGGCAGGAGGTAGGTGGGTAGACTTGGGGCCATACGGCGGTCGTGTATGGATAAGCAACGATGGCACTATTACTTCCGGGCCTCCTTCTGATGTTGATCCTCAAATAGAAATAGATAGGTTAGCTCAAGAAGAAGCAGATAGGTTAGCTCAAGAAGAAGAAGCAGCCGCAGCGCAAGCCGAAGCAGATAAGTTAGCTCAAGAAGAAGCAGATAGGTTAGCTCAAGAAGAAGCAGATAGATTAGCTGCTGAAGAAGAAGCAGATAGATTGGCCGCTGAAGAAGAAGCCACTAGATTGGCTGCTGAAGAAGCCGATAGATTAGCTGCTGAAGAAGAAGCTGCACGGTTGGCTGAAGAAGCTAGATTAGCCCAAGAAGAAGCAGATAGATTAGCTGAAGAAGCTAGATTAGCGGATATAGCTGATAGAGAAGCCGCGCAAGAAGCCGCTAGATTAGCCGCAGCAGAAGCTGCACGGTTGGCGGAAGAATCTGCTGTAGCTAGAGATGCCATAGCAACGGGTGAAAGAGATGCTATTGCTGGTAGGGTAGGTACCCGTGCAGTAGAAGATGACCCTAATACAGAAGAGGATGAATCTGCTGATGCTACAGGTATATACAAAGAGATAGAAGACCTATTAGCTCAAGGTGATAGCATAGAAGAAGCTATTGCTAAAGTCGCAGGTGATTTGGGTGAAACTGAAGAAGCTATACTAACTGCTTTAGGTACTACAGAAGATAACTTACGTGAAGAGTTTGAAACGGGACTCGCGGATGTAACTACTAAACTGGGCGACATGGAAACCGACATCTTGTATAAGATGAAGGAGTACCAAGACCAGAACTTAACTGCGGATGAAGCCCTTTCTAAAGCAATAGACGATGTATCTACCGATCTAGGTAAGACTAAAGAAGAAATACTCACGGAGTTAGGTGAGACTGAAGAAACCCTGATAACTCGTTTTGACGAGGGTATGGCTGATCTTGGATTAGAAATAGGTAATGTCGCTAACTTTGTAGGTAAGCCTGCCGGTGACATTACTGCAACAGATGTAGATTTTTACGCGGATTACCTAGCACAACAAGAAGTACTTAGCGAGGCTGATCGGGCTTCTTTTGTTCCCACTGACCAACAATTGCAGTATGATGTTAACAACGATGGTGTAATTGATGCGGCTGACCAAGCCCTTGTGCAGGGAGCCTTTGGTGGCAATGAAGTAGCATTAGGCGGTAAGTTTGCATCCACTGGTTTGTATGCCTACAACGATGCAATAGCCGCACAGCAAAAGCAAGAAGCTGAACAGCAGTTTAAAGAAGAGCAAGAGTTAGAACAACAACGGCAGTTTGAGGTTCAAACTCAGATTGACCAGAACCAAAGACTCAACAAGTTTGATGACGAAATACGTAGGGTAGCGGAGATGCAAGCCGCGCAGCCTACAGTAGCTACTACTAAGAAGATGGGACTAGCGAAAATCGGCCCGCAGTATGGTTTTGATACTATATTCGCTAACCAACAACAAGAGCAGGCTTATGGCACTCCATTTGGAGGGTACGGCCCTAGTTCTAGTCCTCTTGGGCAAAGTCCATTTGGAGTTAGAAAAGCGTCAGGTGGTATAATCAAAGACAGTACAGATAGACTATTAAAGATAATTGGAGAAGACTAATGGGCTGGTATTCAGATACAGTAAACTTTCTTACGGCTGACGGCGGTACGGCAGAAGGGTTTTTTAATAGCGATTTCGTTAGTGGGGCTTTACAAGGTGCCGCAACTAGTGGACTTAACCAATTCTTCCAACCAGACATCCCAAAAGTAGGTTATCAGGGCAAGATTCCTGAACTACAAGCTGTGCGCGAACGAGTACCTATGCAGCAACCTACCGAAGGACAGCCTGCCCGCAGGCCGGGAAGCCAAGGCCGTAGATACTTCTCAGACAATCAGTTTGCTCAACGCCCTGACACGCCAACTCCTACGGTAGAGGAAGCACGGGCAGCGGCCCAAACGCAGGCACGGGAGTTAGGACAGGCCCAGAATCCTCAAGCCCCTCAAGGTCTAGCTATGGGTGGTATTGCCTCTGCACATAACGGTTACTACCTAGGTGGTAAGACTGATGGCATGGCTGACGATGTGCCAGCAAGCATTGATGGTAAGCAAGAAGCCCGTCTTAGTGACGGCGAGTTCGTTATTCCTGCTGACGTAGTAAGTCACCTAGGCAACGGTAACTCTGATGCGGGTGCAGACCAGTTGCACGGTATGATGAACAATGTACGTATGGAACGTACGGGTAATCCAGAACAAGGTAAACAAATAGACCCTAACAAGTTTATGCCTACTATGGCTCAAGGTGGTGGAATAGCCGCGTATAACTACGGTGGTTCTGTCTACCAACGCCAACCTAAAGCTACTAACTTCCAAGCTACAGGTGCTGTATCAGCCGTCCCGACCACCCCTGCCACGACCACCCCTGCCACGACCACCCCTGCCACGACCACCACTGCCACGAATACAGCAGCGGGAGTTGGAGGAGACACTACAACGGGTGTTGATCCTAGTGTAGGAGAATATGCAGGTAAAGAAAGTTCTTTATCTAGCTGGGCTGGCGACTATGTAACTGACATGCTCGGACAAGGTAAAGCACTGGGTAATCAGGCGTATCAAGCCTACCAAGGCCCGCTTAGTGCCGGAGAGTCAGGGCTACAGCAGCAGGCGTTTGCAGGTATTGGTAGTCTACAAGCTCCTACTAATATGGGAGTTAACGCTTTTACCGCAGCAGACGCTCAAGCAGGTATGAACCCATACTTAATGTCTTCGCTTAACCCGCAACTAGAGGAAGCGCGACGTCAGTCAGAGATAGATCGTATTGCTAATGCAGGACGCATGACGCAGGCAGGGGCGTTCGGTGGTTCACGTCAGGCTCTTATGGATATGGAAAATCAACGCAACCTACAGACTAACCTAGCAGATATAACAGGTAAGGGCTACGCCTCTGCATATGACAGGGCGAGAGAGCAGTTTAACTTAGATCGAGACAAGAGTAATCAGTACGGGTTTGACGTACTCGCTAGGCAAGAAGGTGCAGGCGCTACTCAGCGAGGCATCGAAAGCGAAGGTATGGCCGCAGATTACGCACAGTTTAAAGAAGAACGTGACTTCCCTTACAAGCAAGTACAGTATATGCAGTCACTACTGCAAGGGTTGCCACTAGAAGCACAATCAGTTTCTTACAACGCCCCTAGTACCGCAGCACAGTACGCAGGTACAGCAGAGACCATAGAAGATATATACAACAAGTATTTAGGCGGAGGTTCTCAGGGTACTGGTGAATGGCAGTTTGGAGGCGCGACCGCAGCGGAAGTAGAGGCTGAATATGCGGCTGACCCTAGTATTACTCCGGCGGCAATAGCGGCAAAATACTCGCAATAGAATTTAAAGTTTTAGGAGATACCCATGTTACAAGCAGGCGGCATAGATAAGTTAGTAGAGCAAAAAGCAGATGCGTATAGAGGTAACCCTCAAGCATTACAAAAAAGATACTCTCAGAATCAAGAGTTGATGGATTTGCTCGCCATGCAGAAGCTGAAAACTGAAAAAGAAGCCGCTTCTAGGGAAATGGCGCTAAAAGCTGAACAGACTCCAAGCACTATAGCAGAGCAATACGAGCAGCAGTTAGTGGGTATGAACAAGGACGAAATGGCTGGGCAAGTAGCTGGTGTTCTTGGGCAGAAGCAAAAGCAAGCTCAACAGAAGCAACAAGCTATGGGTATGCCTCCTCAGAAACCCCAAGGCCAACGGCCTCCTATGCCTCAAGGCGCTCCTCAAGGTATCGCTAGTCAGCCTCGTCCTAACATGCAAAAAATGGCTCAAGGCGGAATTATTGGGTATGACGCTGGCGGCGGAGTAGAAGCTAAAGGTAGTAGGCTAGAGCAAGCATTAAAAGCGATAGGTATATCCTATAAAGACTACAGGGCTATGCGTCCAGAGCAAAGAAAAGAACTTGACGCTAAGATACAACAAGAATACGTAAAGCAACGTGAAGAGTTTACTGCCGCAGGCGTACCCGAGATGCCTATTGTTAAGACTGTACGAGAGGCGCAAGACCCCAAAATACGAGCTGAAAAGAGTGAAGCTATCCGTAAGCGTTTGAATCCTACGGAAGAAGATAAAGCCCAAAAAGTCCAAGATGCAGAAAGTGCTAAAAGTTCTGCCGCTGCTGCGGCTCAAAAAATAAAAGGTATAGCGGGGATTAAGCCTTCCGCAGTAGAGCAGATAGCTAAGACTAATGCTCCTGACCCCTCCACTACGGGTATTGGTGCTCCCCTTGTTGGGGCTGGCACTGTGCTCGCCGCACCTGCGGGACAACCACCTGCGGGACAACCACCTGCGGGTTTCGGTGCTTCTTCTGATATGAGTATAGACCAACAACTACAGTCCGTGCTTAACACTCCTGCACCTGACACTAGCGCCATAAGCAAAAAACAACTCAGTACAGCACTGGGTGATAGCTTTATGGGTAAGGTAGAAGACCGTATAGACGTAAACCCTGAAGTTAAAAGTGAGGCTACACTAGCTAGGCTGGCCTCTGATGACGTAGAAAAAGGCGGTTACGGCGTCAAGAAATACGAAGAAGGTTTGGGTGAGTACTTGACGCGAAAAAAAGAATTGGACAAGGCACAGTTAGACCCTGAAGCAGTGGCTAGGGAACGCACTAATGCGGGCATAAGAGGGCTTATTTCAGGTGGTACTGGCCGTGGGGCTAGCATCGCTAGAGGTAAGTTTGATGATAATGTATCAAAAAGACAACGCGCCGTTATTACCGAGCAGAGAGATATGTTCGTTAAGAACAAAGAAGCTACGTCCGCCGTACTAGACACAATAAACAAGGGAGCAGCGGATACCTTGAAGTTGTACACAGAGGATGTCGCTGCTGGTATGGACTTGATGGCGAATGTTACTAAAGGCGATTTGGAGATGTATCAAAAAGAAGCCGATAGAATGTATAACCAAAATCAGAACGGTATTAAGAATAAAATTGACGCTCTGAAAGTAAGTTCGCAGGCTAACCTACAAAAACTGATACAAGAACAAGCTAGTATAGAGCAAGTTTCCAGTTCTTTAACGAAGCTAATACAGCAGAATACCACCCTAAGAGAAGAACATTTTAAAGCTCTTCAGCCTGATATGATGCGGTTAAATAAGATAGTATACGACAAAGACTCCACCCCTGAACAAGTCAAACTAGCGAAAGCGCAGCAAAAGGATATGGAAGGTGTTTTCCAAGTGATAGAGGATAAAACTAAAGTCGATGATATTATTACTATACACGAAGAAATTATAAAGATGCTTAGAGATCAAGGTAGCTACTCTAATACTAAGATTACGCAACTACAAACTATGGTGCAACAAAAACTAGGAACTTCTCAAGGGACTTCTCAAGGGACTTCTCAAGTGGCTTCTCAAAGTGCTTCTCAAAGCGGCACCGCGCTACAAAGAGCAAATGCACTAGCGCCTCCTCCTAAACCATAAGGATTTAGTTGTATGTCTTATATAGATGACCTGTCAAAAGGTATTGATAAAGCGTATGCGGAAAGAGACTACGAAGTTGTAGAGATTCTTACCGAGAGACTACGGCAAGAAGTAGGAAAAGGAGGAGGTGGCGCAGGGTTCTTTGAGAACGTAGGTAAAGGTCTAGCCTCCGGTGCTATTGGCATGTACGAGTCCGCTGCTTTAGGTGGCGCTGCCCTACTCGAAGAGGAAGAAGAACTTAAAGCCCGCGACAAAATTCAATCTGTAGCCTCATCCTTCCGTCCCGAAGGTGGAGACAAAGAATCACTAACCTATAAGCTAGCCTCTGGCATTGGTTCTATTGGTGCCTTACTGCCTACCGCATTACTTGGCCCTGCCGCCTTACCCGCTGCCGCTGCTATTGCCGGTGGTGCTGGTGCTGGTGAAGCAAGCGAACGCGCACGCGATTTTGGTGCTACCGAAGAAGAAAGAAGTTCTGTTACGTTCCGTGGTACAGCTATTGGTCTGCTAGAACTATCTCCCCTAGGTAGAATCGCCAAAGGACTTCAAATTCCCGGCGTAGCTAAAGTACTAGAAAAAGTTGACGCTAATGACTTAAAGGGTATTAAAAACCGCATTCGTAGTGTAGCAACTACGGGCGTAGCTGAAGGCGCACAGGAAGCCGCTGCCGCAATATTACAGAATCTTAACGCCCGTGGGTATGACGCTGAAGCAGAATTAATCGACGCAGGTGTACTTGACGAAGCTACCATAGGCGGCGGTGCAGGTGCCATTATACAAGCCCTTGCAGACGTTATTGCGGGGCGTAGAGGCGGTAAGTCTGTAGGTACCGACGGCGCAATAGAGGGAGATGACAAGTCTGATGAACAAGCTGTAGAAGAAGTATTTGGCCTACCTGCTTTACCTGAAACCGTTAACATACCCATGCCTGATGGCTCCCTACGTGAAAACGTGCCAATAGATGACCCTGAAGCGCGGGTATACTTACGCGCACAAGAGTTGCAAGGCGACGCCGAATCACGCAGGACTACAGAACGTGATGCTATCCTTGAAGCGCAGGACAGAGAACAAGGGCTTGCCTCGCTAGTTAAAGATGATGCGGCGGAACAAGCACGTAGACAAACTGGTGACTTATTCCCACTAGAAAAAGCAACGGCAGAAAAAGAAGCTGCGAGAGTAGCCGCACGCGCACCCGAGGGTATGAGTGACGCTGAAATGGCTGATGCTATGGCCGAACAAGACGCTGAGACCGAGAGAGCAAGGCGTCTGGAAGATGATGACCAGATAAAAGAACAACCCGACATGATAGACCGTGCGGAAGACGAGCAGATACGAGACATAGAAGAGACGGCTGATATTGAAGCCTTGCTCGCAGAAGACGAAGCTCAAGCGGCTAGAGACGCAGAAGAAAAACGCGCTATAGAGCAGGAATACGCTGTTCTGTTTGAAGGCACCCTAGATGTTGCCGAGGCAGAGGCTAGAGATGCCGCTATTGCAACCGAAAACAGAACAGCACTGGCACAGTTAGAAGCACAAGTTAAGGAGCGTGGGCCTAAAGAAACTCAACAGCAGCAGCCCCTAGGCGGTATGCAAACGAAGTCTTCCGCTAAGAAACAAGGCGTGAGGCGCAATGCTACCGAAACTGCGGAGGCGTACGCAGCAGAAAAGAACATCCCTTTAGACACGATAACTCCCGCTGAGGGTAAACAAATTACTCTGACTGACGTTAGGATAGCAGAACGCCAGAAAGTTGCGGGTATGCCTACTAAGAAGACCGCCGACTTGGAGTCGCAGGCCGGTGCCGTACAGCCGTTGCCGAAAGAAGTTACCCAGCAGCTAAAAGGATTAGGTATTACAATACCTACTATAACGCCTAAAGCTGCACCAAAAACACCCCCCGCGAAAACTGCCCCGAAAGCAGAAGCAAAAACAGAAGCGCCTGCTGATACCAGTACACAAGAAGCCCCTACCGACATAGGGGGTGATATTGAGTTCCCTACTGCCGTACCTCGTGGCACAGAGTTTACTAATCCTGATGATGTAACAGCGTTAACCGACCTAGTTACTAAGCCTATACCCCGAGATCAGAAGGGTATGGAGCAAACCGCTCAGACTTACATTAAGAGGTTTAAGCGCCCTGCCGATGCGTTTGAGGCTATAGCTTTTGAAATCGCAGAGAACACGCCTAAGTTCCGTGAACAGAAAGGTACTCCTACATCCGAGAAAGCTAAGTTTGCAGGTACTGGTGGAGCTAACACTAAAACTACATTGCAGTGGATAGAGAAGAATCTAAGCTCCGATGCTAAGGCAGAGATAGATCGCCGCATAGTCGAGCAACAGAAGAAGTCAACCGATGTAGAAAAAGATACGAAAGCTAGGGCTACTCAAGAACGAGACGACACTAAGGTAAAGCAACGCGAAACTAAGATAGCACAGGATGTAGACACCGCTACTGGTGGTCAGGCTACGGTAGTTGGTACATCTACCCCTTCCAAGGCTACTCCAAAAGTCGAGCCTAGCCCTACTGCCCGTGCAGACAGAGCTACCAAGAAAAAAGCATCAGGAGCGACTAAGAAAGAAGATGTAGTTAGCCAAGCAATAGAGAACATACAAGGCAGTAGGGGTAAGAATGCAACCGCACCTCTTACTGAAGATATGTCTCCTGATCAATTACGTGCAAGGATAGCGGTTGATACTGCTAAGTTCGTTGCCGGTGGTGGTAAGATCGACGTGCTTAACTTGGAGCTAGACCCCAAGGTTGCGCTGGAACTGAGTGAGGCTCTACCTAAAGACGTTAAGGCGCTACTGAAGAAAGGGGACTTAAAAGCCGCATTACAGTCCCTTGCAAAAAGCACTAAGAGTAAGCGCGTCAAGCAGATAGCTAGAGCGTTGTCTGAGAACACTGGCACCACCAAAATAGAATTGGCTAATGAAGCTAGTCTAAAAGACAAAGGGTACGAAATCGGAGATGAGGGTAACGTAGCAGGTTTGTTCGATCCTAGGATCAACACTGTAATACTTAACTCTAACATGCCTCTGACCATACATGCGCTACTGCATGAGACTACGCACGCTACTACGCTTAATCAATTAAAGAACAAATCTCACCCAGCAACTAAGCAGTTGGAGAAGTTGTATAAAGACGTTAAGCCGTATTTAGATACAGCGTACGGTGCAGAGAACCTTAACGAGTTCATAGCTGAAGCGTTTAGTAACCCTGTGTTCCAGCGTAAGCTAGCCTCTATCAACCCTAAAGGCGAGGATATAAGTGCCTTGGAGCGGTTCTATCGTGCAGTCACTAACTATGTACGAAGACTTATCGGCATGGACACTAAGCCTGTAGGCTCTGCGCTAGACGAAGCTGATGCGGCTATTATAGCGATGCTGTCTCCCAACATGGCTACAAGCAATGATCCTGTTATGAACATGGTGTCTACTCAAGACGGAGTAAGAAAAGTACTTAACGACATGACAGACATACAGAAGCGTTTGTCCGAAGGCCCAAAGAAATCTTTCCTTGAAGGTGCTACAGACTTTTTAAACGGCACTGCGGATAGGACAGCTAAAGACTTCTTACTGAGACTAACTGGTTCGCAAGCATTAGGCGACGTAGCAAGAAACAATGGTTTCGGGCAGTTAGGGTTAAACCTAGACAAGCTATTTGGAGATCAACGAGGCAACATACAAAAATCTGACGAGAAGATAAATAAAGTATTAGAGGCTTATGATGCGTGGGCTAAGAAGAACTTAGAACAGAAGCAGTTGCTAGATAACATTATATATAGCCAAGAGCATGGCGCTACTATTTATCAGGTAGACCCTACTCTTACCCGCGCAGAAGCTAAAAAGAGATACGGTAACCAGACTGCTCAAGACGACAGGAACCTATTTGAAGTATGGGAAGCTAATCAAGATCAATGGAAGAAATTAAATGATGGCGGTAGAAAGCAGTTTACCGAGTTACGTAATACCTATAAACGTATGCACGAAGACCTCGTGGCTGTTATCAATCGTGAGATTGACGAGATAGGTGACGGCAAAGACAACGCTTCTAAAATAAAACTAAAGAAGCAGATGAACGAGCGTCTGATCTCATCTAACACTATGGAAGTATATTTTCCGTTGGTTCGTCAGGGTAACTACAAGTTGTCGTATGCAACTAAGATTAAAAACGACGATGGTACTTTTAGAGAAGAATCAGTATTCCTTATGTTTGAGACTGAGGGAGCACGGGACAGTGCGGCTAAGGAAGTAAAGAACGATGCCCTTACCGTTGCTGACACAGTAGAATCTTACGAGGGTGATACCAAAGCATCTAGCTACAGAAGTCCTCCCGCCGGTTCTTTCGTTGCTGACGTGTTAGATGTTATCGCTGCTAGCGTACCCAAAGATAAGCGAGGGGAAGTACAGGAGCAAGTAATGCGACTGTTTATTGAGACACTACCCGAAACTTCTTTTGCTAAGTCTCTACAACGACGTAAGAACACGTTAGGTTACATACAAGACGCTCGCTTAGGTATGCAGACTAAAGGCTTTGATCTAGGTGCCCAGATAGAGAAGATGCGTTATGGCGGTGAGATACGTGCAGTTGAGAAGGCTATAGACCTGAAGCATGGAGAAGGCGCTCCCGAGGGTGTTAACAAAAATACGTTTAATCTGGTTAAAAGAGAGCTAGACAGGCGTGCTAAGTTTGCCCGTGAAGGAGCCACTAACAAAGGCCCAGAGCAGTACTACCAACGTGCTAACCAGACAGCCTTTATATACACCATTGGTTTTAACGCCTCGTCCGCACTTGTTAACTTGTCTCAAATACCCCTAGTGGTGCTGCCGTACCTTACAAGTAAATTTAATGCTAAAGATGCTTCTGTAGCCTTGGGTAGAGCAGGTAAGTTTGTAACTTCCTCTAAAATATCTATCGACGAATACTACGACATCAAAGAAGTTAGCACGACAGATGCGGATGGCGTGGTAAGTCGAAAGGACGTATACACTCTTAAAGCAGGCCAAGAAAAGAAAATACGGGATACCTCTGCTACTAAAGCGGAAGCTGACGCGAAGATAAAATACTTCAACCGCATGATACCTTTGGTACAAAGGGCTAAGAACGGGGGTCAGATACATCACTCTACAATAGCTGATCAGTTAGGCGTAAACGATGCGGGACGACAAAAGAATAAGAACCCTGCGCTTAGATTCCTAGATGGTACGTCTGCTTTGTCCGCTGTAATGTTCAACGCAGCAGAAAGATTTAACCGTCAAGTTACCCTAACGATGTCTTACGACCTTACTCTAAACAAGCTAGATGCTATGCACGAAGCTAAGGGTGATAAGAGGTTCTACAGTGCAGTGCAGGCCAAGTTCATAGACGTACCTAGTAGTTCTGAAGCGCGTATGGAATTAGCAGTAGCTGAAGCCGTGTACTTTGCACAGGAAACAAACGGTGGTTCTGTACTAGAAACTGCGGCAGGTTACTCACAGCAGGGTATCGGTCGTGTGGCGCTGATGTATAAGAGTTATGGCCTACAGATGTACTACACCATGATTAAGTCTGCCATACTAGCGGGAGACAATATGTTCGCTAAAGATGCTGAAGGAAAGGAACTACGTAACATGGCGCTTAAACAGGCTATGGGGGTTCACTTATCCGCGTTGTTCTTTGCTGGGGTGCAGGGGCTTCCGCTATACGGTATGGTCAGCATGATATGGAACATGTTCTTAGATAACGAGGAGGACGATGCTCGCACCATAACACGTAAGTACCTAGGTGAAGGTTGGTACAAAGGGGGGTTAACTGCACTCACGGGTACAGATGTAGCCTCGCGTGTTAGCCTAAGTAACTTGTTGTTGCAGGAAAACAGGTTTAACAAAGACCCCTCTCTTGAAGAAAGCCTAGGATTCTACTTGGGTGGCCCCGCATTGAGTACAGGCACTAGACTCAAACGTGCCTATGATGACTTCAACTCAAGCGAGTACGGTAGCTTTGAGCGTGGTATGGAAAGCCTTATGCCCGCCGGTATTACTAATGCTTACCGTAGCACAGTTGGACGTTACGCAAGAGAAGGTGGTATACGGTCTAGGAGAAAAGACCCTATATATGATGACATGACTGTCGGTGATTTCGCGGCTCAGGCTCTAGGATTCCCCCCTGCGGAATACACCTACCGCCAAGAAGTATCTGGTAGGAACAAAGGCGTAGAGAAAGCAGTTACAGAGAAGCGTTCCATGCTAACCAAGAAGTTCTATGTAGCACAGCGCATGGGTGACCATGAGGTTATGGCAGAGGTACTACAAGATATTATTGACCATAACAAGCGTCACCCTACTGCGGCACTTACGGGGGAGCAAATATCTAAGTCGGTCAAATCGCACATGAAGACTTCCGCTGGTATGCACAATGGGGTTACGGTAAATCCTATAATGAAGTACGCGATTATGAGCAGTAATATGGACTACAACAAGGGCTACTAATAAAAACCCCCCTGTCGCCTCGGAAACGAGCAGGGGGGTAGAGAGGTAAAACCATAGTGAGTAAGGGGAGTGGCCCACTACGTCCAATATAGTATCATATAGTCCGCCAGATACGAATACCTAATTTACCATTTTCTATGGCTATCTTTGTCTTTACTTGCCATTTCTTACGTTTAAACAGTGTTACGACCTGATCCTTAGCTTTCTGCGTGTTTAAACACGGTACGAAGAGGGACGCTCCAACGTGCATACCCTCCCAGTTAACTATAATACGTATCCCGTCGGGATGTAGGTCATCAACCATTAACACGTTATACCTTCACATCCGCCGCAGAACAGTCTATAGATATAACGTGAGTCAGGGGTAGGTAGGTAGTAGTACCTTTAGTCAACCGCACCTTAGTAGTTTTAGCCCCAGACTTATCTTTTAGTTCTTGGATAAATGCGGAGTAGTTTATCTGTTGCCTACCGCACCATGTTTTAAGTGGTTTAGGTATTAAGTAAGCTATCTTAGTATCAGTCTCGTAACGCCCTACTAACTTAATTCTAGGGTCTAGTTCTGGTATAACTAACGCATCTAGCCCGTTGTTCTGTGCCTTACGTAAGTCGTCAGTGCTTTTGATTTTAAGTATGCTACCCCAGTTCTCGTGGAAGTAGTCGTTTAAAGTGTCTAGTGCAGAACAGTTCATACCGGCCACATTATCCTTATTCTCTCTCAATAGTTTAATTATGTACTTAAACAGCTTATTCGTGTCGTAGTCTACTAGCCCTAGCTTCTTAGCTATGAGTACGCCCGTAAGGGTAGAAGCCCCACCCGCTGACCAGAATCGGTTCTCTGCGGTAAGCTGTGCCGCCTTATCTATCTTGGCCCGTACCTTCTCCAGTAAATCCTTAACACTGTCTATGTTAGCTATAACGTACTGCATGTACACTTTACCTGCGTGCCCGTATATAGTTTCTGCATTGATTGCGTGTATGTCTGTTAAGTACTTAGTTTTACTTTGGTCGAACAACCTAACTGCTTTAGTCTCCATCATCCGTTGGGCTTCCGCTTTCGGCATAGCCTTGTACAGACTGACTTTCTCGATAGCACTACAGTTGCCTGTGGTAACGGACAGTAGCTTCCAAGGTTTACCTCTAGCGCGTTCGGTATTATTACCCCCACTAGTCATACGGTTCCTCTGTTTACCACTGGATATTTGGTATATAAGCGACGATAAATCCTCACCTTTAAGTTCAGTAAGTTCGTCAATGTACAGGGGTAGGTTTTGGTATACCTCACTGCGGTTCATCCTAGAGTGTTGAGTATCATCTTCTCCCAGTACTAGGGCTTTAGGGCTACCCCATATAGACGCGCCTACGTTCATGGCGGTGGTCTTACCTACGCCGCTCTCCTTACTATGTACGTGAAACCCTGCACAAGAAACGGGGGACAGGGCCATAAGGGGGGAACCAAACCCTGTGCCTACTATGTATTGATGCAGTTCAAACCCATCACGGTTGTAAAAGTTGGCCGTATCTATCCAACCCTGCAAAGTGCCTTTAGGTTCAAATGCGTGAAACAACCCTACTGTCGGGGTAGAGGGAGGATTGTCGCCAATACGATCAGCGAATACTTCTTCATTGCCTAACACAAAGGACTTAAAGTCATCCCCAGTCCACCCAAACTGCCTACGTGCTTCTGTTGCTACTCCCGTAGCCTGTAACTCGTTTACCCAAGTTGTCATGTAAGTCATAAGTTCATCCATTCGTGAGACGGCCACACCATGCATGGACATCTGTTTCCGTAATTCTTCTTTTGAAGTAACCGCTGTAAGGGGAATAGTAAACTCTCTAACCCCGTCTTTGGGCAAGTGCAATCTAACGACCACTGCTTCGCCCATCTCTACATCTGATATGCGTTTAACTATGTACAGGTCATTGTGGTACACCACCTTCTCATCTGTATCGCCTTCGGCATTGGTAGTACGCATATACACCCCACCATTGGTACCCCTAAAGAATGGCCTAGGGTACGGCGGAATCACATAGGTAGTAGTAATAGGTGAGTCAGGTAAGTCCATCTCAGGTACTTCTACTATGTTATCTTCTGCGGTAGCTTCTATCACGCTACTACCTAGCACTATAGGAGACTTTACCTTGCCCCAGTTCGGGCAGTCAGAACATACATCGGGGTTAAACTCGTCGAAAGACGTACACTTGTATGGGCCTTTGATTAGCTCCATCTTCTCTACGGTAGCCTGCTCAGAGTAACCCTCGTGGTTCTTAGATATGTTGCGTGCCGCTGACTCAGAGTCAACACAGAACTTAGCTATAGATAGCCCCGCTCTCCACATAGGTTCACTGCAATTCTCTTGGTCTTGCCATATGGTGCGTAGTTGCTCACAGCCAGTACCGTTCATAGTCTTAGCTATGATGTCTTTAAATTTGTTTTGCCTGTTACCGATCAGTGCGTTCATCACAGCATTGCTACCGGCAGGAGCCATTATCTTAGGAACTGGTATCAGTCCGCCTCCCAACAAGGTCGAGAACTTATCAAAGTCTACGTTGTCAGGGTAATCATCTGCTAAGAACTCAACAGCAGATGGGGGGTCAGTCTTATAGTTATGCGTGGTTGGTACTCGCAGTACCCTAGCGGCATCGGCAGTGACAGAGGGGTCAGCCAGTAGCCCGTGTTCAGCACATAACTTCTTTAGACGTTCTGCTACAGGTAGCCAGTCGTTCAACTCTATCGACTCCGAAAGGAACCAATACGCGTGTATGCCACGTCCAGAGTTAACTAGCTTGGGCTTCGGTAGTGATAATGTCTTACAGAACCCTTGTAGTGCCACAAGAGCTGTATCTTGATCTGGATAGTCTTTGGTAGCCCCACAATCTAAATCGAGAAAGAAAGACTTCAGATGATGCACGTTAGCTACTTTACGTGAGTTCGGTTCTTTGAACGTGCCTAGAGCGAAGTATGCGTCATACCCCTTGTTATCTAGGTCGCGTGCGGCATCGGCCATATCCCCCACGGAGGTGTAAAACTTCTGTATCCTCCGATCATCTTTTGTACGAAAAGAGAACAAGCAGTAATGCCCGTCTTCCCCCAATACCCTCCTTAAAAAATCTTCTGTTTTCATAAATAGTACCTAATTCCGAGAGGTACCATAGCAGGGGCGCTTACACGCCCTTTTCGGTAGTCATCCTAGCTATGGGTGTAGTTGTTACAGTGGGAGACTATTAGTCGTCCCAGTCGGCTACTATATCAGCCAGTGCATCGTCAGATGCTTTCGGTGCAGGAGCTTTCTTCTTAACTACTTTCTTTGGCTCCTCGACTTGCGCGGGTTCATCATCCCCAAACAGGTCGTCTGTTACTGCTTCCGTAGGGGCGGCAGGTGCGGCAGGTGCTACTACTTCAAAAGGATTCTCTTCTGCGGAGAACTGAAACCCACCTTCTACTGCGCCAAACGGGGATGCGGCTTCCATAGGTACGTACTTGATAACCTGTACGGCACGTAGTCTAAGGGATACACCCGCTTCACGCATGTAGTAGGGAGTAAAGGTTACTGCTACGTTAACAGTACTACCCGTGGTAAGCATGAAGTCGTCTGGTAGTTTAACGCCTTTACTATCGTACTGTACAGGCTTAAACGTAGCGTCTTTACCGTACGCCCCTTTCAAAGATGCCTTGTACGTATAAGTACCATCTTCTTCTTTCTTGAAAGGCATGTCAAACTTGTCAGGCCATCCCTTCTCTTTCTTGGCTTCGTATGCGGTAACCATTGATACAAAGAGAGCCTTAGCTTGGTCTTTAGTCATACGGAAACGAGTCTCGTACTTAGCACCTTCGTCAAACGCGTCACACGGAACCGTGCGGTTTTCTGCATTGTCGAACTTGTAAGTCTTATTGATACGAGGCCATAGGGCTTCTACGTCATTGATAAGGTATTGATTATTTGTAGCCATGTTATAAATCCTAATTAATTAGTTTGCATTTAACTCGAAACCTTCCACCACACTAAACGGAGACACAGGTTCACTTGTTGTGGGGATAGACATAGTGATAGCCCGAATAGTATCTTCGTGGTCAATCATGGCCGAAACCCTTGTAAGCGTGTCTTCATCTAAGCGGTCTACCGGCTTAAAGCAAAGTTTTGGTACCGCGCTATCCTCATCAAAGTAAATCTTGGTGATGATAGTAACTACAGGAGTATCATGTTTAGCGAGTAACCGAGCATAGTGTTGCATACCCTTATCACCACTATTAGTACTGCCGAATATAGACGTGGCAGGTATCTGTAACTGATACACTTCTTCAGGTTTATCCTGAAATACAACTGCTAGTCGTTGTGAGAACCGACAAGCCCTACCCCCATAAGAACCTGAACCTCTTATATTTTGAGGACAATCCATACAACGCGCAGACTGCCGTTGCTCTTGGGGTACTTCTCTAGCTGGTAACTGCGTGTCAGGTGACCAACACGTAGGTACCGCAACCCTATTGGGGTCATACGCATCGCCATAGTAAGCGCGAGATACTGGGGCGGCATTAACTATCACCACATCCATATAACCTAAATCCCTAGTAACTTCCTCACCGTCAGCTATAACGTGAAACTTACCACCACGTATACTGATTCGGCGTAGTCCGTTGCTACTCATCAGGCGTCATCATCCAAATCTAACTCTAGCTGTTCGTGCATAGAGATTTCAGTTAGATAGTCTTCTTCGGGTGTATGCGCACTGTTCAAAAGTGCCGCTTCAACTTCAGGTAACTTGAAACGATAGGTTGGCCCCACTTTAATATATGTATCGGTGGGAATCTTGTTATTACGTAACCATGCACGGACGGTAGATATAGATACCGAGAAGTGCTTCGCTACATTTTCAATAGGTACAAATGCTACTGACATTACTTCCTCCTTACTGAGACTACATACTCTGAGTCTACGTTAAGCCCTTTAGGTACGAGGGCGGGGTTTTCTTCTAGGAACTGCTTCATGTTCGTTTGGTTGAGTCGCTTATCAAGTAACTCAGGTGCCCCATGCTCTAATATAAACTCGTGCATGTTGCTCCAATCGCTAGTCCAATACCTAGTCTTAGCAGATCGGTAAAACAATCCTGCTGAAGTCTTCACACTATCGACGCCCTGATCTTTACAGTATCCAAGTAAGGCTTTCTTAACCTTGTCTAACTGTTCAGACAGCTTGCCGTCTTCTTCTTTAAATTCCGCAGAAAGTTCCGAACGCTTATCTTTTATCTTTAGATAAACCTTAGTCAACTGTTCAGCGGTAGTATTACTTTCACTCATTACACGCTCCTTTACTAACGGGACGTTCACTTTATTAGCTTATCGTTAGCTAGTCAAGTATTTCTTTGTAAAGATCAATCATCTTTGTGTGAATGTCTATTCTGTTATCTAGCAGTGCGTAAACACGTTTCTCTGCGTGCGACCCCTGTAGCTGCACGACGGTACATTTGTGATCTTGTCCTGATCTGTGTACACGAGCGTTTGCTTGAGCGTATGTCTCCAACGAACTTGTCGGTGCCCACCACACTACTGTGTTAGCCGCAGTCAATGTAACTCCGTGCGCGGCTGACTGTGGTTGTATAACTAACACGCGAGGGTTATCGGCTTCTTGGAACCGTTTAAATATCTCCGTACGTTTACCTGCACTCACATCCCCACGGATAACTTCTGTCGATATATTATCTTCTCGTAGATTGGCGGTAAGCATGTCTATAGTGTGCTTGAATGGTACAAACACTAATACTTTCTTACTCGACTCGTCTATTACTTCACGTAGTACCTTGTAGCGTGGGGATATATCGAACTCTACTGCGTCCCCCTTGTCGGTATACACTGCACCTGCGGATATTTGCAGTAGCTTGTTCATACCGACCGCCGCGTTAACTGCTGTGACTTGTTCTCCTGCCGCCTCCATAACCATCTTGTTCTTCAGTTCTTTGTAGTACTTCAACTGCTGTCGGGTAAGCGGTACTTCTCTTTTGGTGTACACCATAGGTGGTAGGTCAAGGCACTCGTCTTTGGTAAACCGTATAGCCGGTTGCAGTATCCTATGCACGGTTGTCGTGGCATCTTCTTTCGGCACCCACTTAAAGTTTGTAACCTTTCTCATCACTTGGTCGCGGAACGAACCAAAGAATCTAGGCACGCCCTTGGGATTAACGAGTTTAGCTATGCCATACGCATCGGTAGGACTTTGCGCGGCGGGAGTACCTGTCATCATCCATAGCCATGTGCTTGGCCCGATTAACTTATTTAAGGTCTTCCATCGCTTTGTCTGAGGGTTCTTGTAGTGAGTAGCTTCATCCACAATGATAAGGTCAAACCCTCCGTTGGCTACTGCGTCCGCTACAATCTCTACCCCGTCATAATTTATTATCACGTACTCAGCATCGCCTTCTATTATCTTTGCGCGTTTAGCCTTAGCTCCATATGCCACGTCTACTTTACGGTGCATGGCAAAACTAAACAGGTCATTGCGCCATGCGGAATCCATGATAGATAGAGGGCATATAACTAACACTCGACGTATTACCCCCTGCTTCATAAGGTAGTCAGACGCCCATATAGCACTGGCTGTCTTGCCTGTACCCTGCTCGTTGAAACAAAAGCTCTTACGGTTTAACGTGAAAAAACTAGCAGTGGTCTTCTGATGATCGAACGGTGTGTACTTACCCGTCCATTCATACTTAGATTCTATTGGGGAGGGCGCGTTGATATTCATGTTACGCAACACCTGCGTTTCTTCTAACCCCCAGTTAACAAGTACTTGGTTGTTTGGTAGTTCCCTACTCTTTGGTATTACCGATGTAACCTTTGCGGGGTTACGTAGCGTAAGTAATAACGCCTTATTATCTACTATCTTCATTTATCGCTCCGATACGAAATAGCATGAAGTGGGTGTCCACGTCACGCGAAAAAATTTAGTAGCCCTGCTTCGTCCACGGATAGGGCTAAGTCCGCATTATGATTCTCATTAGGACTACTCGATTTTATGCCGCATATCTATTGGGGAGCAATAGCGCCGTAAGGAACGGCACGACATCATTTAAAGACGCATCAAGCACGCGTCAACCCATACCAATAGGGAGTTCTTTACTTAGGCTTTCTACTGCCTTTCTTTTTGTAGTTCCGACTACGATTAGTAGAGCTATCCTCTACTGTAACACCGTCTTTGTTGCTTCCGCCATTGACCAAGGCTTTCTTATGACTAACGTCTTTACCTTCACGCTTGTCAGCCTTACCGTTACCATTGGCATCTGCGCCTTCTCTATCCATCTTACGTCTGGCGCGTTGCCGCTCCATTCTACGTTCAAACGTGTCACTGCCTACGGGGGCGTTGACCTGCTTCTTTCTTTTCTTACGCATTAGTTTCTCCCATTGTGTACGCACTCTGTAACAATACAGTGCCTACGACATAACCCACTTTGGTGTGCATTCCACACATTGTTTTCAAAGGCTTGCTCCATACGGCTATAGTCTGACAGCCACTTCTTCCATAGCCTAGGCTCTTCCGGCTTGGAGTAGTCTTCCTTTATTAACTCCCCGCATACCACAAACAACAACCCACCCTTCACTTTCTCTAGGTCGGGGAACATCTTAAACATGCTCATAGCCATCAGTTCTAACTGACCTTTATCAGCGTACCTAGTATTTTTACTTGTCTTGTAGTCTACCACATAAGCTGTTTTGGTGCGTTTGTTCATAATAACTAAGTCAGCTATGCCACGCCACCAAACATCGTCAGCAAAGAATTCGCAAGGCTCAAGGTTTTCGGTAAGCCCCATCTTCATCTCACATATCTTCTCGCCTTCCATGCCATTCAGTACATCAAGTACATCTTTACAGTAGTTGTATTCAGGGGGTAACGGCTTACCATCCCTAATGTATTCCTCTGCGGCTAGGTGTACGGCAGTGCCATATAGCATGGCTTCTGTCTCAGATTCCCTGTAATCCTTGGCAATCTTTAGATGGTAGAACTTCTTAGGACACTGTTCAAAAGATTTAATCTTTGAGAACGACCACGGGGCAATGCTCATCGTAACCTCCGCGAATAAGATCGGCGGCGATCAAGTTTAACTATACTGTCGCAATGCCTAGACCAAAATATATCATCAGTCACTACAAAGCCTTTCGGTGCCTCCTCTAATTTAAACTGTAAGTTAGGAAATTTTTCATCTGCGAAATATTCCATAACCCCTTCAGCCATTTCTTTGTTAGTGTACATACCATCCACGTAATGCGTACCTAAAAATAAGATTATATATCTACTCATTAATGTTTCTCCGCATACATACTACATACTAGGTTAAGTTCATCCGCTAACGCACCGACTTGCGTTAGGTTTAGTTGTATCCGATCAACGTGCCTAGTCATACCTATTGTTTCACACTGCTCTATACATACTACTGGGTCGCCATCTATGGTTTCCCCCACAATGATACTCAGGTAATCCCCATGAGTTTCCGGTACGCCTGATGTAGGCTTAGGCCAATCAATCACTTTACCCATTGATGTACATCCCTAATCCGTACGTTACAGACCAACCTAGTAGGCCAATTAATACTACCAACTCTACCCTACGTATGACTACGGGGCGGAATAACCAATCCTTAACACCTCTTGGTGTGCGGGTACCGGCATCTTTTATAGCCTTGTCCGCAAACTTATGCGCTTCTTTCATAGCTTTTTCTATATCACTCATCCTGCCGCCTCCCCATAAGACTTACCTGTATCTGACTCACACGTTATAGGCAAGCCCTCTGCCCATGTAGAAGTAGTGCTCATGCAATCTTCTATGTACTGTTTGGCCTGACTAAGTTCGGTCTCTGGTACACAACATACCACGGAATCGTGAACCGTCAAAGCTACCTTGTATTTCTTAGCTATTGCTAACATCTGATCACCAATGATACATCTAGCTATCGCTTGGCATATGTTCTCTGCTACCTTACCACCATATATTCTGGTGTATCCACGGCGCGTTCTGTACTTAAACTCTGGGCCACGTTCACCCTGCTCATACTGTAAGTCGTCATAGCGCATCTTCAAGCCAGAGGGTAGTAATACCCAACCGTTACGCCCGTCTACCCCATACTTGATTATATCGTTGGGGCCAAAGCTACCTGAGTTACCACGCGACATCTCTATTAACATGTTCTGACATGCACGCCAGAAGTGGTTTATCTTCCAGTTGGCATCGCGGTAGATACTTACTACCCTACGTGCCTCCTCAACATCCATGTGAGTTCCGAACGATTGTAATTGATCTGCAAACCGAACTGCGCCCATACCATAACCGCAACCTAGGATTGTAGTCTTACCAACAAAGCGTTGCTCCTTGGTAACATCTTCTTCAGGTATGCCATATATCTTCGACGACATCTTTATGTAAACGTCTTCACCGTTCAGGAAAGCTAATACTAAATCATCCTGTCCCGCCAACCATGCTAGTACTCGGGCTTCAATCTGCGACGAGTCACAGTCAATAATCATGTAGCCTTCGGGGGCAAGCATACTGTTCTTTAACTTCTTACCATTAACACCACGGCTAGGTAGGTTTTGGATGTTGATCTTGTCATCGCCTCCCCACCTACCAGTGTGCGCCGCGTAGTATCTTACGGGTACCGGGAGCAGCCCACGTTTAGCTATACCTATAAACCTCTCAGTACGTGATTCCTCTAATGTGCTTTTGGTGCCTAATCGAGAGGTCACCAGTGCCTGTACACGCGAGTCATGGTGGCTAGCTAACGCCTTAAACTGTTCGTCGTTCTTGGCGAACGCGTAGGTCTGCTTACCCGTAGTAGGGCTAGTCTTCATAGGGGGTATAACACCTAGTCCTACAAGTAACTCAGCAAACTTAGGGTTGCTCATAAGTTCTTTCTTAGTTGCACCAGAGGACGTTATCAAGTCTTCTTTAATCTGCTTGGTATCTTCTAGGTGGTGCTCTAGTAGTCCCAAGTCCAACTCCAGTATAGGCTCCACAAACATACGCAAGGTGCAGTCTATGATGCGTAGCTCCCCCTTCGGGAACCCCTTACCCATGATGTTAAACAATCTATATGTTAACTCAACATCATTGATGCAGTAGTCCCCGTACCGACTTAGTTCTTCTTCGGTGAAATCTCCACGGCGCTTCCCGATAGCGTCGAGTACTTCCGTTCCCTTCGCTCCAATATTGTACCTTTGAGCAAGCGCAGAGAGAGAGCCGCCAACTTCGATCCCATGTAGAGCACGGGCAATGCACAGAGTATCGGCAAGGAGGCGAGGATGAACATCAAACAGCCAACTAAGAATGGCACCATCAAACAAAGTGTTGTGGCAAAGGAGAATAGAATTTTCCCAGTCGAAAGTTTGTAAGTATTGTCTAAGTTCTTCATGTGTTCCACTAGCCCACTCCGTTCCATCATTATTTACTTTTAACCCTATACCTATCACCTCAAAACGAGGGTCACGGATATAGGATTCCATTGTCATCTTACGTAAGGAAAAGTCTTTGTCATAATACGTTTCCAGATCAACCGTTATCAGGTTCATTTGTGGACACCCTTACCGTATCCTAATTCCTTCCCATCTTTCGCGTATAGTTCTGCACCTGTATCCAATATCCATCCACTACCTGTAATTCCATACCGTATGCGAAATACTCGTCCGTATTGAGACAGTCCTATAACCTCCCCGTCACTTGGATCAATAACAATCTGTATTATCCGTTCGTCAATCTTCACTTTCAACTCCTTCTATTAACTTGTTTAGGTACCACTGCGCTTTCTTTAAGTCCTCTAACGGCTTGTCCTTACGCTCGTACCTCCAAAGGTATTTCAGACAAGCACCTTTGCAGTACCCCTTGAATGCTTCGGGTGTCATAGACTCTTGTATGCCCTCAATGCATTCGACCTTGCCGTAGGTATAGTGGCTTGGGCTGTTTACCATGTCTTCTTCCACACCATTTGCCCACGCCTCTAACCCTGTCTTTTCTATAGCAGGTAGTTCTTCCTGTAACCGTTCCCAATCTTCTTTACTAGCCATACTATCCTCCGAGGATTAGTTCAATGTCATTCATGCTATCTTCATTAATTACGCACGCGATTCCGTACGCCTCGCTTATCTCTCTGAGATTCTTTTCCTGTAAAGCTGTTGGCATGTTCTTACCTGCCTTACACTCTATCCCAAAGAACTTACCGTTGTAGCATCCTACTATGTCAGGTACTCCGCTCTTACCGTATCCCCCAGTAGCAGGGAAAAAGTAGTAGCACCCTAACGCCTTTAACTGCTCAACTATCTTCTTCTTTACCTTCCCTTCCGGTGTCATCGCCATCTGCTTTGCCTCCATTTGATACCAGTTCATCGTGCCGCCTTGCCGCCCATGCACGGTCTTTGTCTCCTACTATCAGTGAGGCACCATAGGTCATTACACAGAAACCTACTATCAACACCACACCAAACAAACATGACAATATTTGACCTATCATAAACACCTCATTTCTCTACCCAAAAAGTATGTTCGTCAATACGCACACCGACACCTTCTACGTGTGTAGTTGGTGGGGTCGGGTCACATATCATAAGTACCGATAGCTTTTCTTCAAGCCATTGCGGTAGTCCTTTATCCAAATCATATATCCCCTCACATTCCGAGTCAACACAATTCATACCCAAACACGTTACCTCGATACTATTCTCATGGCCTAGTGATGATACGCGGTAAGTGTTGGGCATACTAAGTGGATCGTCCCATATCGTGTTACTGCGTGACATAGAAGACGGCCTCACTATGACGATACCCGACTTGTGGTATGAATGCGTCCTCCTCACATATCGACAGGGTAGACAGTTTACCTAACACCCCCTCTGGTAAGGTGTCCTCGTAGTAAGTAGCCCACTTTAGAGTAGCGTTTCTGGCAAGCCCACGAATATCTTCTATAGGACATACATCGAATGCTTGGTTACCTAATTTCTCATACACCCGCACGACACTTAAAGGTAGGTTACGATCTTCTTCTGCCTGATCCTTTACAGCCTTACCCGCACGTAGGGCAGTTAGGTTGTTAGCTAGGGACTTGTCCATGAACTCATACCCAGAATCCAACAGTAAGTACATCTCCTTTAGTATGGGGGCACATGCTTCCTCCATATTCTTATCCCAACTAGAACCAAACATATTACGCCATATATTTGAGTGCGCCTCAGATGAGGAACTCCGGTACCTATGCGCGGCGTCCTTGTACTTGTCAATACTAACAAGAGCCACCTCTTCATGGGAGAACCTGCGCAGGTACTTCTTTGCATTCTTTAGCCCGACATGAGCTAGGGTACTAACTTTCGTACGAAACCCCTCAGAGTAGTTGTCGTACTTGTTGTTCTGTATGTCCCTACTGTGTACGACATACGATAACTTCTCTTTGGCATGGTCGAAGTCTACATCTATCCACCCCATAACGTACTCATCGTCAGACATGTAAACGTGATACACCGAATGATTAATATCGCTACTACTAGCGCGTACCTCACACCCCCTGAACGCTTTCTTTACCTCTTGTGCAAACCACTGCATCTCTTTGCGGTTAGTCGCATTGCCTATCAGGTTAGGCTCGGGGGAGGTAACAACCTCTAACACCTCTGCAACAGTGTGTATTTGACATTTGCCGTGTATGTCATACATATAAGTAGCCATGCTATTTCACCTCTCTGTATTCTTCAAATGAGTCAGTGAACTCACCCATATAGTTAGCCCACGCGTTGAACTTGGTGCGGAACTTCTTAGGGTCACTTGTTAAGCTGACGTTAGTAGTTGGGTTTGTGTGTCCCCAGTACCTGTTACCCATGCTCGGTGCTAGGTCACATAGGAACGCGTGGAGCATATCAGTACGAGCCTCGTGATGCTCTTCTACTAACATGTCTCTGAACGTGTCACCCTTGACTGTATTAACACCCCATCTAGCCTCGCGGTTGGAATCCCAATTCATAGTGCCTTCTATCATTGGGGTCATAGTCCATGCCCAGTGTAGGTACTCTTCGATAGCTTTCTTGAATGGTGCCTTACGCTCTTTGTTAACACGTACTCGTGTGACAGGTAACAGGTGCGGTTCGCTGGTAAGCGTCCATGACTCTTGTGGTGTATGTCTGTCGGTAAACACTATGGTCTTGTCTTTGTCCTTGGGTAGGTAGTAGCGGTTGCCCTCATAACGTATGTACTGCTTGCCTCCGTCCACTATGAAGCCCATGTTCCTCGGCATACACCGATCAAGGAATGAGTACCTACTGCAATGTGCGTGGTCACCATCTCCATTACGAAACTCTACTGTGTCAGTGTTATCGGCATTGCGAGTCCAGACCACTGCGGCACTGCTTGGGTCACTGCCAGTAGCACCGTAGTCTACTAACATGTAACAGGTTGGTGATTCCTTGACGATACATTCCCACTTACGTCTGCGATCCCCGAGAGGAACTATGTTGGTGCCCCTGATAGGTTTGGTGGTGTTATACAAATGCTCCACATGTGTGAAACTGTCTAGCCCATAATTAAACATAGCCATAATATTTCTCCGAGTTGTTGTGTCTACATATGTAGACAGTTAGTTTGTCTTACCCCTGTTGTATGCGTTGCCACGCACGTTGCACTGTCCCCACGTCATTGCGGTCATAGTCACTGTCCACTGGCGTATCCCTAACGTGATCGTAATAGAACTCCAGTGCCTCCTCTACAGTATCTATAGCCTCTGACCAATCCATCTTGTGTTCCTCTTGCGTTGCGAACTCCGATGGGTCTAGGTCAGGGGATTCAAACTTTCCGTTCTTTTTCCCAGTCCCTGCAAACGATTTATTACTCATTTCACTATCCTCTTATTTAGCCACTCACCTGAGAACTTCTCATCAGGTGTGGTGAAGGCAGACTTAACTGTGTCCGCTGTTTTCTTAGGGCTACGCGATACACGCTCACCCTCGTTGTTG
>Ga0222646_100073_pt1 | contig 37104 bp, 33 predicted proteins | sample AntAcemetagen293_FD_179819 | JGI IMG/M metagenome (GOLD analysis project Ga0222646, IMG submission 179819) | Saline water microbial communities from Ace Lake, Antarctica - #293 | ecosystem: Environmental > Aquatic > Non-marine Saline and Alkaline > Saline | place: Antarctica: Ace Lake | collected... | reverse complement strand
GTCGTTGATGTGAAGTTGCCGGGGGTGATGTCTTCGGAGATGGTTGAGCGATATGCCAACCCACTCTGAGTTACTGTGAACGTGAAGTTACTGTCAAGCTGAGCCCAGTTGATGTCGCTGTTCGGGGTTATAGATGCCGAAGCAGTCGCTAGCGCCTGACCAACAAGTGGCTGTGCAAGTGAAATAGCCGCACCCAGGAAGCTCAAGGGTACGAAAGTCACAGTAACTGGAGTTCCCAGAACGTCTCCTCCACCATAGCCGCCGCCATTCATGTCAATGTACGGCGTTACCGTAAGTGACACAGCAGCAGAAACAGTTGTTGTGTTAGGTAGGGTCAGTTCGATGGTTGAGGAGCGCGAGCTCTGGTAGCTGATGTCAAATGAGGTGGCTGCAAGTGCGGCCACTCCAATTGACGAAGTAGCGGTTCCAGCGGGAACAGCCGCATAAGTAACCAGAGCACTCACTGTCACTCCAGATGGCTTTGTGATTAGCAATCCGATGTTTTTCGTGTTTGAGCCGTCTGTAGAGTCGGAGATTCCGACGTCAACGTTGGCTCCAAAGGAATGTCCAAGGGTAAGACCCTCGCCCATTACCATAGTGAATTGCGTTTGCAAGCCTGAGCTTGGGTACACCACTATGTCGCCTGCCGCAGCGCGAGCTGGGGAAGTGACAGCAAATAGTGAAGCAACCAGAGCGAAGACTGCACCTAGCGCAAGACCCTTACGGTTCTTGTTCTTTTGCATAATTTATTCTTTCTTCTTGGTTTACAACTACCCATGGGGGCAGCTGTTCTGAGAGCGTGCAACCACCAACCAAGCAGGAGATTACAAACCCTCAATGGTAGGTTAGCGGGACAAGTGGTGAGATGTTACGGTTTTGCGCCTAAGTTTTTGAAAAAAATTATGCTCTTGGAGTCAATGAAATTGAGGAGCTCATTAGTCGTCCAGTTGGGGACAGCAGAAGATCGACTCTCAGGGCGCTCCGGCTAACAACCGTGTCGTTTATTGCCACGAAGTCAAACTCTCCAGAAGCGTCGCCAATCAACAGGTCGGTGGCGATGTATTCAATCAATATCGTTCCGTCTAGGCGGGTGGTTGCTTGAGAAAAAGACACGTTCGGGACAGAAATAAAGTCTTTGCCATCCACCGAAATCTTGAACCAGGCTGATTCGATCCCACTCTTAGAGGAAGCATCGAAAGTCAACCTTCCAGTCAGGCCAGAACCAGTGCTAAGTTCCACGACCCCAGACGATGCTAGATAGGCCGAAGATTCTCCAGAAGCCGAGGCAAGTGACGAGGCCGCAGAGTCACTCAGGGTTTGCTGCAGTGAACCGACAACCAAGCCCCGCTGGATTGATTCTTCGCTGGGCACATCCGACGAGGTGTCAATCGGATTGATTGCAGGCACTGCCAATTGAGTGCCAGTGTCTAGGTTGTCAGCACCACTCTGATTCTCAGGCTCATCGGCAACCAACTCTGCTGCTGGCCTGCCTGCTTCAAGCGCGATTGGCTGTGGTTCTTCGGAAGGTGCTTCGGCATCCGACTCAGCAGGAGCTAACGGGCTGGTTGCAGAACTGTCTGCTGGGCTCGGTGTAGCTGGATCTTGAGCAATAACAACTGGCTGCGAAACAATTTCCTCAGAGGTTGTGGAAGCTAGGTTTGGAATCACACCGATGGAAACTGCGAGAACTAACAGAAACGCTCCGGCAACCGAAGCTATTTTGCCGCTGTCAGCAGCCGCTTTCCTGGCAGCCACAGACAAAATTCCAGACATTGAAAGCCCTGCGGTCTCGGCTTCGCCAATGAGAGCTTTCTTGAAGGCCGCCCTTGAGCGGAACATAAGCTGGCGGAAAGCGTTTTCGCTTAGACCCATTTGAGCTGAAACAACCTGCGCACTCTTCTCTTCATAGAGAGTCGCGATAAGCGCCTCTCTATGACGAGGCTGCAACTTGGCTAACGCCAGGCTAACAATTGCTGCATCGTCTGCTCTCTCTAGGTCTTGGCTAATCTCTGGGATGTTTGCTTCAAACTCACCATGTTCATCCAGCGGAGCCAGGCTCACTCTGCTGTTTGCCCTAATGACATCGAGAGCCAAGAGTCTGGTCTTCCACTTCAAGAACCTCAAAACTCCTAATTCAGAGTCGAGTTCCGGAAGGGTGGTCATCAAATAGAGAAATGCATCTTGAACAACTTCTTCAACCTGTGAAGAGTTGTTCAAGAACCTTTTGGCATGGCGCTCTAGGTGAGGGCGAAAACGAACATAAATGGAAGCAAAGTCTTTTGCTGACCAGTCCTTGAGAACGGCGGGTGTCAAAGAGTCAGCAAAATGTTCTTGAAATTTAGGTAGGCCAAACTCCTCGTCAGACTCTTCATCAAGAAGAGATTCCAACGAGTCCTCATTATGGAGGCTCTTTGGGTCAAAGAATTCGGTCATCTCTTCTAATATACGGGCCGTGTCAATAGTTGTTACGAATTTTTTGCAGTTCACTTCGGTATCCAGCGCCATCAAACCGTCTAAGAGTAGTTAGTCAGACCTTTTAGCGCAGACAATGTGAAACAAAAATAGGTGCCAGTTGCTAGTCGTCGAGCCCCATTAGCTTCACTGCCTTTTCAAAGTCAGGAACTTTTCTCTGAAGCTCCTTGAATGTTCCTTCTGCAACAATGGCGCCGTTGTTCATGTAGATGATCTTGTCGGCGTTCTTCACAGTTGAAAGTCTGTGAGCGATCAAGACAATCGTCATCTGCCCTTTTAGTCCATCAAGAACCTTATTGATTTCAGATTCAGTTTCGGCATCTAAGGCGCTTGTCGCCTCATCGAGAAACAGGATGCCTGGGTTTCGATAAAGAGCTCGGGCGAGACCCAGTCGTTGGATTTCGCCCCCCGAGAGCTGTCCTGAATCTGGTTGGATGTCCATCGCGAGTTTTTCAGTTGAACTAAATGCGGAAAGCCCCGCAATCGAGAGACAACTTGCCACTTTTTCCAAATCTGTTTTTTCCTTCGACGACAAAGAGACGTTTTCTGCAAGAGTGCCGGACACAAGGTGAGGTCTTTGGGGAACTATCCCAATGACTCCATCGCCATGCTCCAAAAGCTCTCTGGGGGAAGCGTCGTCAAGAACAATGACCCCAGAAGTCGGCAAACGAAAACCTGTGGCTAGCTCAAAGGTTGTAGTCTTCCCGGCCCCTGAAGGTCCAACCAGAGCAACTTTTTGACCCCCTTTGACATCGAAGCTGATGTCCTTCACTACTGGAGTGCCAGCGTCATAGCCGAATGAAACAGAGTCAAAATTCAGGCTTAATGCTCTGCCCGGTGTTAGTAAATTTACAACGTCGAGTTCTCGGTTTTTCCCACCTCTCTCGATTAGTCTTAGGCGCTCAAAAGCAAACTGGCCTCGATTTGCGCCGTCGATCATGATGTTGACAGCCGCCTGAAGAGGAAGAATAGACGCGACCACTCTCAGCCCACCCCCCATGAATACTCCGATGGTCACGGCCTGGGATGCGAGGTCACTGAAAACCACAATTCCAGCTAGAAAAGCAAAAATCCCAAAAATTAGTGACGTTTCTACTACATACCTAGGGAGGCCGCTCAGAGCCCCAACAATGGCACCACTGGAGGTTGACTTCAATCTGCCTGACGCAAACTTTTCAACCCATCCATTAAGCTCTCCGGAGGCCCGAGCCTCTCGCCGAACGCCGAATAAATCTCGGCTCGATTCCAACGACAGCTGGGACCCCATCATTTGGTTTAGCCCATTTTTTCGAATCCTTTTCGTAACAAATTGACTCAAGAACCACAAAACAACCGCGAAATATACAGACATCGCGATTGCTGCAAGCGGGTTAACGACCAGAAAGGAAAAGGCCAGCCCAACTAGAAGCGAGATCTCAGATATGGCGGCGATTCGGGCGTTAATAAAAGATGAAAGTGCCGACGCTGAACTTATTGAAATATTTTGAAATTCAGACAAGCTATCGGAAAAGCCGAGCTCACCCTCACTGCCACCAGAGAAGAAGTCTTCCGCAAGAGTTTTTGAAAAACCAGCTTCGAGCTCCGCCACAAATAGTGAAGTTTTCAAATTCAACCAAATCGAGAAAACTGATTTCAACAAAAATGTTCCTGCGATGGTAAAAGCAAGAAAAACAGCGGCCCTTTCATTGATCAATACCTGACCAACCAGAGGAATTTCGAGTGGAGCAGCACTCCCACCAACAGTTGCGAAAGCCCCGAAGGAGGTGGCTAATAAAGCGATCCCGGCAAGCCCAACGATGTCCAAGAGGTTAGCTGCCATCCTTGCAAATGCAAAACGATAGATTCTGAATTTTGCCTGCTTTGAGATTACTTCGCCAACAGCGCGAAGCGACATAGAACCTTTATTGGCTTTCATTGCAGATAGCCTATTGGCAGATATAGCTAGAGTTAAGTAGTTCTAAGCGAAGGGTCGGGATAAATCATGTCTATTGCAGTGGTGATTCCTTCTTTTCGAGTTACCGAACACATTCTTGAAGTCATCAAGAACATAGGCCCTGAAGTTGATCGCATTTACGTCATCGACGATGCTTGCCCAGACAAGTCCGGGGAATTTGTAAAAAACCACTCCAAAGACAAGCGAGTGCAGGTCTTATTCCACGACACCAACCAGGGCGTTGGTGGCGCTGTTGTCACTGGCTATAAAGCAGCCCTTGCGGACAACATAGATGTGGTGGTCAAAGTTGACGGCGACGGCCAAATGGACCCTAGGCTGATTTTAACTATCGCTAAGCCAGTGCTTGAGGGTAATGCTGACTATTCAAAGGGCAACCGTTTTGACTCACTTGAGAATTTATTCTCAATGCCAAGGACCAGGATTTTTGGAAATGCTGTTCTTTCTCTTTGGTCAAAACTTTCTTCCGGTTACTGGAACATCACTGACCCAACAAATGGCTTCACGGCAATTCACCGAAAAGCTTTGGAAGCCATCCAGCTAGACAAGCTTCGCAAAACCTACTTTTTTGAATCGGACCTCTTATTTCGCTTGAGCATCGTCAATGCGGTGGTAATGGACGTGCCCATGGTTTCGGTTTACGGAAACGAGAAGAGCAACCTAAAGATTCGTAAGGTCATCTTCGAGTTTCCATGGAGGCATACCGTAAACCTCCACAAGCGGTTGTTCTACAAGTACTACTTGCGGGAATGGTCGGTTGCCAGCTTTGAGCTTCCAGTTGGAATTGGGTTGACAATCTTCGGAGCTTGGTTTGGTTTGGCTAGGTATTTTCAGGCTTCTGGTGCAGGACAAGCAACGACCGCGGGTCAAGTAACCCTGTCGGCTCTTGCGTTGATTCTCGGCGTTCAGCTGCTACTTTCGTTCTTGGCATACGACGTTCAATCGGAACCAAGGGTTCCAAGACAAAAGAGATAACCGGGGTTTGACATGAAAGCAATTTCCAAGTTTTTCAAGGATTGGAGAAGTTACACGCTGATTGGCAGCCTGTTGGCAGTTGCAGCTTGGGTCTTTTCTCGTGTCAGTGAAGTGAACCCAGCAATCCTTGGTGATGAATACCTATATTCGATCAACGCTCGTCATGCGGCACCGTGGGATCCATCTCCCGCTGGTGATTTCTCGAACTACCTTTTTAACCTCGTCTATAGCTCAACGAATATTTGCGGTGAGGCGTTCTACACATGCGGCAAAATCCTGAACCTGATATTTTTCGTTGGATTTTTGACTGTTGTTTTCATAATCGCCGTTAGGTTTCTGAACTACTGGGTAGCACTTGCCTTCACAGTGGCTGCTGGGCTCTCACCCATATCGGTCTACACCTCTATGTTCTTGCCGGAGTCGATGTATTTCTTCATAATCAGCCTGGTTTTCTTGGCTGTACTCAGAGCAGCCGAGTCATACGGATGGAAAGACTGGGCTTTAGTTGGAGCTCTTATTGGCGTCGCGTCACTCGTAAAGCCACACGCATGGCTATCAGCGATTGCCATCGGTGTCTTCCTGGTTGTGCTTGGAATAACCCAGGCAAAGCATCGATTCAAGCCTTTATTCAAGGCAGTTGGGGCGATCTCTGCTGGGGCGATTCTCGGTCGCATCGTGATCGGATTCCTTGTTGCGGGTCCCAGAGCGCTTGATTTCTTTGGTATTTACCTCAACACAGACATCATCGGGCAGGTCGCAGACGGTGTGCCCGCTCAGGCTGCTGAATCCACGGAAATTGTTGGCAGCTCACCAATGAACGGTGTGATAGCTCTTTTTGGAACGCAGTTGAATGTTCACGTTCTCACTCTGGTCGCCCTAATTGGTGTTGCATTCATCGGGCTTGTTGTTGGCCTCGCTGAGCTTATCAGAACTAGGCAGCCCTCTCCCGTGACAGTTCTTTCGCTATTCATGTTTATTTGGCTTGTTGCCATGACAATAGAAATCATCATGTTCACCGGCTGGATTACTGGTGGCGGAGACGACCACACCGGAAGGGTCTTGTCCAGGTATTACGACTTCTTATTCGTCTTTGTTCCATTGGCTGGACTCTCGGCCCTCAACTCAAAGTTTGCAGCTGAGACAAGAATCTGGATCAGGTTGCCGTTGGCTGGACTCATGCTCCTATTGCTAACCCCTGCCTTCACCGGGTTCTTCGGAACCCTGGAAATACAAATTGCTGACGCTCCTAACCTGGCGGGTCTTGTGGTGAACCTAGATGTATTCAACGCTGTTGCCATGATTGGGTTCTTGGGTCTTCTGGTCTTCGCCTTTCAACCGAAATTCACACCCTGGGTTTTCGTATTGCTATTGCCAGCCAGCATGATTGCCACCGGCTACACAATCCAGGGTGAATACGACCGAATCCGTGGTTACGAAAACGCTCAAGATCTGGCCGGTAAGTATCTAAACCAAAACTTGACGGCAGCTGAAATTGATGCCACTTGGATAATTGCAACCTCAAGGTTTGAGGCGACGAACGTGGCCATCTGGGCAGATTCACCGTCAATCAAATACGAGCTGTTTGCTCCAGGTGGCGTGCTCGATGAGTCACTTGTTCCCAAAGGAAGTCAGTACATACTTGCAACTGGAAACCTGTCATACGCAGGTGAGGCAACCGAGATAATCACCGGTGACGGTTACATCCTCTATAAGCTCAAATAGGAACATGCCTTGAGGATTCTGTTTTTGCATGAGGTGAACTACCTCAAGAAGCCTATTTTTGAAATGCACGAGTTTCCAGAGCATCTGGCCGCCCTTGGCCACACTGTCGGTTTCGTCCAGTTTCCTGAGGGCGAGAGCCGTGCATCGTTAGCCAGGACTCCATTCCAGAAGCAGATTCAGGGACGCGTGCTAACCAGTCAAAGCCTCACCCTCTTCACGCCAAAAACATTAAGTGGCAGTTTCCTGGGCCGACTGATTGCGGTAGTGACTTTCAAAGGAAGCTTCCAAAGAATCGTCCAAGACTTTGACCCGGATGTTGTTGTTAGCTTTTCAGTTCCAACCTCCGGATGGCAAGCGGTCCAGATTTGCAAGAAACTTGGGGTCCCGTTGCTGTTTCGAGCACTTGACGTGAGTCACAAAATCAGGAAGTCTGCTCTGTCACCTCTTATCAAAGTGGCCGAAAAATACATCTACAAAAACGCTCATTGGGTTTCTGCAAACAATCCAGCGATGCTGGACTACTGCTTGTCCTTAGGGGCTCGGCGATCAAAAGGGTCTGTGGAGCTGCCGCCGCTAGATATCGGCCACTTCGCAGTTACCAATGCGAAAACAGCCAACTTGCAAACCGAGCTTGAGGTTCCAAGTTCCGCCAAAGTCTGTCTCTATATGGGTAGCTTCTTCTACTTCTCTGGCTTGCCAGAGCTAATTACTGCCTTTGCCAAGGATCGAAAAGAAAATGAATATTTGATTCTGGTCGGAGGAGGTGAGCAGGCAGCCGAGCTTCGAGAACTCACGACCCAACTCGAAATTGATGCGTGGGTTAGGTTTGCTGGCTTTGTCTCATTTGAAGACCTGCCGAGGTATCTAAGCCTTGCAACAGTTGCTGTAAACCCAATGCACCGATCAGTTGTTTCAAATGCTGCTTTCCCAAATAAAGTTATCCAATACATGGCAGCGAAGCTGCCAGTAGTTTCAACAAGGCTCGATGGCTTAGTGCAGACATTTGGTGAGGACTCTAGCCTTGTTTATGTTGACAGCAGCGAAGGCGTCTACCATGCAGCACAGAAGCTCTATGCAAGCCCTGGGCTCGGAAAGATCGGAGAGAGCAACTTGAAGATAGTGAACGAAAAGTTCTCGATCGACAATGCCGTGGAAGCTATGGAGCTCAGACTAGAACAGCTGATTGGGGGCTCAAGGTGACCCGGGTATTGGTGCTCGGCGGCACAGGAATGCTGGGCTCGGCAGTCGAACAGGTTCTTAGAGAATCTGGAGTTGAAGTGATAACGGCGTCTAGGACTCAAGGGGTTCGCTTCGATGCCGAAGACCTTGGCTCAGCGGAACTAATATCAGCAACTGGCCTAAGCGCAGGTGATTACATAGTCAACTGCGTTGGCCTAACAAAAGCGAGAATCGACGAATCAAGACGCACCAGCAGAGACTTGGCTGTGTCGCTAAACATTGATTTCCCTTCAAACCTCGCGGCAGCTGCCGAGCAAGGTGGCATAAGAGTTATTCAAGTTGCTACTGACTGCGTATTCAGCGGAACAGCTGGCAACTATTCTGAAACTTCAGGTCATGATGCACTAGATGTTTATGGCAAAACAAAGAGCCTCGGTGAAGTGCCTTCTGAAAACGCAATGCACCTGCGTTGTTCTCTAGTAGGGCCAGAAATTGGAAGAAGTTCGCTGTTTTTTGAGTGGGTAAGAAATCAGCCAACGGGAGCCAAAATATCTGGCTACACCAACCACATTTGGAACGGACTTAGTTCGCGTGCATTCGGCAAGGTTGTCACAGGAATTGTACAAAAAGATCTTTTCAGTGCTGGATTGCAGCACCTAGTGCCTTCAAATCGAGTGTCAAAGGATGAGTTGATTCGGCTGGAACTAGCGGCATTGGGAAGGAACGACGTATCGGTTCAGTCAGTGGCTGCGAACATAGCTGTGGACCGGACTCTAAGGACAGAAAACAGCAAGCAAAATCGTGAACTTTTCCTAGCAGCAGGCTATTTAGAAATACCAACAATTGAGCAAATGGTTATAGAAGCCTGTGAAAATCTGCCAAACTAGCTACGACTAAGGGGTTACATGGCTAACAAAATTAGTGGTTCCACAGTGGTGATCACCGGTGGCACCGGTTCATTCGGGTCAACTATGGCAAAACATCTGCTAAGCAGAGATGTTGGCCAAATAAGAATCTTCAGCCGTGACGAGGCGAAGCAAGATGCCATGCGTCACTCAATCAACGACAACAGAGTGCGTTTCTTCATTGGCGACACCAGAGATGCAGATTCAGTCAACGGCGTGGTGCGTGGTGCTGATTTGATTTTTCACGCTGCCGCACTCAAGCAGGTTCCCTCAGCAGAGTTCTTTCCACTAGAAGCAGTAAAGACAAACATAAACGGCTCTGCAAACGTGCTTCGCTCTGCGATTGCGAACGAGCTAAAGGGTGTTGTTTGCCTCAGCACTGACAAGGCCGTCTACCCAATCAACGCAATGGGCATGACCAAGGCTCTTATGGAGAAGACAGCGCAAGCTTTTGCTCGAGACAGCATTGAATCTGCAACAACAATCTCTGTCACTCGATATGGAAACGTTATGTATTCACGAGGCTCTGTGATTCCGCTGTTTATATCTCAAATCAGGTCTGGCAGCCCAATTACCATCACGGATCCGACAATGACTAGGTTTCTGATGTCATTAGCGGAGTCTGTTGACCTGGTGGAATACGCATTCGAAAATGCCGAAACCGGTGATCTTTTTGTTCGAAAGGCCCCCGCATCAACAATTGAAGTTCTGGCAAAAGCCCTGACTGAAATGTTTGGCGGTAGTGAGAATCAAATCAAGACCATTGGCTTCCGTCATGGAGAGAAGTTGTTTGAATCTCTCCTCAGCACCGAAGAGCGAGGCAAGGCCGAAGACCTAGGCGACTACTTCCGAGTTCCGCTGGACACAAGAGACCTCAACTACTCCGAGTATTTTGAAGAGGGCGAGCAAAGAAAACCGGACCTAGATGCCTATGCCTCTCACAACACAGACCGTTTGGATACTGAGGGCGTAAAGAAGCTACTGATGACAATCCCAGAAATAAGGCAGGAACTAGGACTGTGAAGAAACTCAAGGTAGTAACAATTGTTGGCACCAGACCGGAGATTATTCGGCTTTCAAGACTTATTCCAAAGCTCGATGAATACACCGACCATGTCTTCGTCCACACCGGCCAGAACAGTGATCCAAAGCTGAATGAAGTGTTTTTTGAAGATTTAGAACTCAGGGCTCCCGACTACTACCTCAACGTCGACACATCGTCCATGGGCTCCGTCATGGGAGATGTCATCAAGAAGTCCGAAGAGGTCTTTCTAAAGGAAAAGCCGGATGCAGTAATGATCCTGGGCGATACCAACTCCGCAATCGCCGCAATCGTTGCCGAGAGACTCCACATCCCCGTTTATCACATGGAAGCTGGCAACCGATCCTTTGATAACAACGTCCCAGAGGAGCTAAACCGCAAGATGGTTGACCATGTTGCGAGCTTTAACCTCCCATACAACGACTATTCAATGAGAAACCTCTTGGCTGAGGGAATCCACCCCAGGTTTATCCAAAAAACCGGATCTCCAATCAGAGAAATCTACGAGCACTACAAAGACAAGATCGCGGCCTCAACCGCAGTTGAAGACTTAGGCCTAACTGCAAATGGCTACTTCCTAGTTTCTGTGCATCGACAGGAGAACGTGGACCTACCTGAAAGGCTTGAAAAGGTCCTTGACTGTTTAGTTGCAGTTCGCGACCACTGGAACCTTCCTATCCTTGTGTCTACTCACCCGCGAACTCGAAGCCGCTTGGAGGCTCTTGCAAGAAAAAACCTCCAAGGCATCACTTTTCACGAGCCATTCGGCTACCTTGACTACAACAAGTTGCAGCAGGATTCTCGTTGTGTCCTTTCAGATTCCGGCACCATTAGTGAAGAGTCGGCTATTTCGAAGTTTAGGGCGGTGTGCCTTAGGGACTCCTCTGAAAGGCCCGAGGCTCTCGAGTCAGGGACTACACTGCTAACCGGTCTGAACCCAGCGAACGTTGTTCAAGCAATCGAATTGAAGCAGTCCCTTTTGTCCACGACGATTGCGCCTGAGGGATACGAGGTATCTGATTTTGCGTCCCGAGTTCTGCAATGCCTTTTTTCCACCGCGGAACAAAAAAACGAGTGGAAAGGAATTAGGGTTCAAGGTTGAGCTTTTTAAGAAACGTCTTGAGCCGAATCACGCCTCCAGTGTTGCCAATCGGAGAACCAAATTATTAACTTTGGGAATGTCCCACTTCTCCCTTACGCCTGGAGTTTGCAACCATTCCCTTGCTAGTTCATGCCAGCCCTTGTAAGTGACTTGCAGAGCCCGATCAATGGCGACTTTGATGCTCGTGAAATTGGAATCGGCTGAAATCACAAGGTCGGGTGGAATTTCGAACGCTTCAACTGGAGGGCCAACGTAGACAGGAATGGCACCAGCTAGAATGCTGTCCATTAATTTCTCGCTCATGTATTCCGTACTATTTTCAATCACCAGAGAGACCCTGTATTTAGAAATGGTGTGAAGCTTATTCTCGGACTGCCCGAGGTAGTTCAACGGTTTGATTTTCAAGCTCTTAGCGCAGCCATACGTCAAAGACGTGAATTTGGAATTTGAGGCTATTTGTAATTCCCGCCCCATTTTCATAGCGTTTTTCAGAAGAGACCGATCCCACCCCACTCCAAAAAGGTCCAAGGAGTCGAGTTTCGAATAAGCTTCGGCTCTCAGGGAATATAGCTCCCCAGAAACGAAGGAAAACTTATTGGCGCTAACGGCCACGGCTCGATGTAGCCTCAGGCTATTGTCAAAGAAGTTGACGTCCCAGTTGATCGGATATCTGACCACTGGCTTTCCCATGGGTCTCCCTAACTCGATAACCCTCTGGAACAGACCATCAATTTCAGAACTCAAATGACCTGGAACTACGATTGAAGGCTCTCCTTTCACCAAAGTTGTCGGAACGCCGAGCGTATTGGCTCTCCTTACCAGACTCCCCGACGATCTGTTCCAATCCATACAAATAAGGACATCCGGCTTCTCCTCAAGATGCTGCGCAATAGTGTGTCCATTCTTCAGAGCCAACCCCTCCAGTGAATTACGGCCTGGGATTTGGCGCCGTATTTCAGCACTTTGTCCCGTGAATAGAATTTTCAAATCTTTGCCTCCTTTAGATGCTGCGTGGGGCGGGGACAAAAGTGCTGTAAACAGTTTCCAACTTCCATACGATTGTGCTTCCCTAATATCCGTTCTGAGCGCAAGAAAGTCTTTAGAGCCAGCCTAAGGTAAGGAGTAAAACTAGTTCTGCGAGACTCATTAGAAGAGTATGTCATGCAAGAAATTGTTACCAATAACAATATTGTTTGAATCATCGTAAAGTTCACTACTAGATTTTTTTTCCCAACAGGACTCTTTTCTCCGCTCGAACTAGCCGCTCAAGTGCAGACTTGTGCAAAGTCTTCTTTCCAATACTTCTTAAAAACTTAGTTATCCGTCTAAGAAATCTATACGATGGAGCCTGCTCAATAGTGTGCTCAGTGAACCTAGCATTGACCATCGATGGCACGATGAAAAGCTTGCCACCGTTCCGCCTGACCTGAGAGTTGAAAGCCAGATGCTCCACAAATGGCGCACGAGGCGAAGACGAGTACCTAGCGCCTACGCAGAATTCACGTTTGTATATCCCCAGCCCTCCATGTGCTGACTCAACTTCTATAGGTGGTGCGTTGGTTGGAATCCTTATCATTCGGCTCGTGACCGCGATCTCATGAGCAAGGGACTGTTCCAGCCCTCTTTGCTCTAGCTTCTTCGCAGTCTGGTGACAGTCTGCATCTATCCACCCTTTGAGCCTGAGAGCACCAAGGTCATAATAGGGACCGTTTTGGTTAGCAAAACACCCTCCCCAGTCATCAAGCTCCCATAATGAATTAAATGAACGCTTTGTCACTTGATCGTTAATCCCGTCCATGTCCGCAACAATGAGATAATCGTAAGGTGCATGGGCTTCGAAGTATTCCATGTATTTATTTCGGCAGAAGGCGAGCCTCTCCAAGCGATCCGGAAGATCTCCAGCTAGTTCCCCTAATGACAAGAAGGAGAAGTTGTCCAGTCTCTGCGACAGCCCGACAAGCGTGTCCACAGTTGAGTCCTGGCTGTCTGACTCCACAACGTAGAAATCAACCTTAAAGTAAGACTCGAGAGCCAGCGACAGGGTTTTCACACTTTTATCCAGGTGTCTTGCACCGTCTCGAATAGTCCCACACACCAGCACCGAGGGCAGGCTCTGCATCATGCTCGATTCTCTGGGATTTAGGCCCGCGAAGCGCAAAATCCTCGGCTCCCCAGACTTGTATCGTTAGTTCCCCAATAGCCTAAAGCTAGTGGACGACTCATGCAACTATGCCCCTTCGCAAAATGGCCTACTGGAAATTGGGCTCTAGCGTTATCCAAGAATCAGGAAGAAGTCCCGTCGGAGCTTTCATGCCCTTGTGCCAGGGCTCTGGAGCAATCACGCGACCCTGGGATTCACTAAGCAAAGCTGCCCAAAGGGAGAAAGATGAATTTGATATGACATGGTGGCTACCTAGTGCCATCAGAGCCATACTTTCTGCGTCATCAGATCCTGGAGGGGGTTCTAGGAATTGAACGCTTTCCCCCTTCAACGCCACTTCCAGAAGGTTTCGTGCTGCATTAATGTCATCCGAAAACACGACGACTTTCTCCCAATCGGCACCAATCTCTCTGAGGTGCTGGATGGCGTTGATAAAGTAATTTGGTCCGACCAGTCCAAACTTTTCACCCAGTCCTACAAAGTCTCCTCGCCGAACGTGAACAGCCAAAAACCGTTCAGACAGCAAGCTTGCCCTAGCAGAACTGTAGAATTCGGAGGGGTTCGCAACAACTACTCCGAATGTGCCTCCCCGCTCACGCAACCAGTTGAAGTAACAAGTGCTTGCGAAGTATCCGCGAAAAGTAGTGCCTGGCCGGACCGTTTCATGTCCTGGGTCCCAACCAACTTCCTTGGCCGTGTAGCAAGGCCAGAAAAATGCTGGTACCGCGATGAAAGGAATCCTTGCTTGAATAGCAAAACTCACCCTTCTGGTGTAATACGATGTAAGGCTTCCTTCTTTGCGAAGGTTGCGAAAGATTCCTGGAAGTTCGAGGGAATCTATGGAAACGCCATGTTTCGTGAGACCACGATCTATTTCCGAGGTGTCGAACACGACTTTATGGCCCTTCGCCTCTTGCAGGTAAAGACCAAAGGCATAACAAAAAAGTTGATTTCCTAGTCCTCCGACGAGCTGGACGGAAGACACCTTGGGTTTGCCCACTTTTTTCGTTCCAATCTTAAATCTCATAAGTTCCCTTTTATACATGAAACTGAGCCACCATCGTCACTCAAGATAGGGATTGTCTCAGCTTCAATCTACCCCTCAACTATGCTCCATGAAGAGGTGTCTAATTTCTCCAGCTGGCTTTCGATCCAAGGATTTTGCAAATGAGGCCCTTCTCTGACCTCCCCCAAAAGATGAGAGGCATAAAGACCGTAGCTGGCAAGGGCGAACTCCCCGTAGGATTTAGATACAGAATCAGGAACACCGCGTTTAGAAAAAGCACAACCGCTACCCACCGCGGAAAAAGATATCATTTTTCGGTCGAAATTGCTCGCGTAGGAGTGCTTGCCATGGACTCCCTTCTGGTCGTCAAGATAACGAATGCCCCTCTTTTCCTTGGACAAAAGTCGCGTCGCCCTATCAAAAAAGTCGAGGTTAGGTCGGATGATGCTCTCGAGTGATTTAGGCTTGGCGCCAAAAATTAGGGATGAGAAGTTTTTCTGATTGGTCCCAGCTAGCAATTCTCTATTAAATCCGAAAGCGTAGGTATGGACTGCGTCTGGCATCCACTGTTTGAAAAATTGCTGAGGGAATGGCATCTTGGGCCCGTGCCGGTAAGGCCTCCTAGGCCCGACGATTGCGTAGCCGGTTCGAAGATAACCAAAAATTTCTGTCACGACGTCATCTAAAAAGACACTGTCAGAGTCAAGGTGAATCATTAGAGACTCATCACGCTTAGCAATAAGCCTTGTCCACGCAAGTGCGGTACCCCTGTGTCCCCTGGTGTAGGCAAGCTCGACTTCGTTTCGATCGATCACGCTTAATGGTCCAGCAGAAACTACAACTGGGATGACCCAATCAAGTTTTGGTATAAAGGCTAAATCCTCTTCGTACACCAGCACGTGAATAAGGTATTTCGTCGAATGATGAGCCGCGAAGGAGAGGAGCATCGGGCGGAGAATTTCACCGCAACCCATGGCCTCAGTCCAGATGAACAATGTCTCATAATCGTTTTGCATTCCCTGAGTTTAGTACTTTAGACCACGCGATTCAGGGAGCCCATGGGATGTTAACTGCTCGTTCAGGAAGTTTTCGCAGAAGAGCTCTGCTTATTTGACCGGAGCAATTGCTACCTCGTTCAAGGTCTTTACCCAGATCACCCAGATCTCATTGATGCCGAGAATAGCAAATGAGATGAGGCGAAGCGTTAAGCTAGTATTTGGCACGTGAAGCCATTTGAAAAATCCCACCTGGAATTGTAAGGCTATGAATTCTCAGATTGATACCAAAGGATTGACTATTACCTTTGTGCACCTTGGTAGGACCATACCAAAGTATTTATCCCTAAACTTAGATCGTTGCATCAAGTTATTCCCCGGATACGAAATTCTGCTGGTTGGTGACTCGGCTGCGTCGAAGCGCATGGCTCAAAGACTTGGAGTAGCCTACTTTCACTACGACAAGGAAATGCAGCTTGGGAGATTGGGTTTAGTCGCGCGAGAGTTGAGCCACGACTCAAACTTTCGCAACGGCTATTGGCAAAAAACCTTCGATCGACTAATTTCCCTCGAGGCGGTGCATTGGGATTACCCTGACCGGCAACTGCTTCATGTAGAGTCCGACGTGGTGCTTTTTCAAGGATTCCCACTGGATAAATTCCTGAACATGGACAAGCTGGCCTGGCCCAAGCACAACCATGAAGGTGACGTTGCTTCAATCGTCTTTTCTCCAAACCATCATGCATCCACTTGGCTCACGCATCAATTGCTTGAGGAATCGAGCAAAAATGCCGCCGTTACAGACATGTCCGCCCTCATGGCCATACGACTTAGGGACCAGGGACAACAAACGGTCTCACTGCCTCGAATTTTCTCGGATCGAAACTCGTTCGGCAAAACTGCAAATGGAGGCACGATCCTTTTTGATGGACTTCACTTCGGAACGTGGCTTCTTGGTTTGGATCCAAGTGCCCACATGGGCATTCGTGCAAACAAGGTCTGGCATGGAGATGGACACAACCCGCTGCGGGAATCTACATTTATCCTGGACGGAGGCTTTTTGGAGGTTCTCGTTGGCGAAGAAAAATATGGAGTCGTGAATCTGCATATACATTCGAAGGTATTGGCTATGTTTCGCAGCAATAACTATGCGTACCTTGGTAAGGCCATCGAAAAGCTCGAAGGAGCGACAGCCCATCGCTTTTTTAGTCCGAGTTCGTTTTTTAGTTGGCTAAGAACCATGTCAAAAATTTGGTTCAGGAGCATCTGGTCTTCCAAGGCATGGCTTGGTCAAATGAGGCGACTGGGCAGGAAGCTCTCTGATTAACAAAGGGTGACCAGCAAACTCGATAGCTGGATTGGCTAAAACGGCGATTTGAGAAAGCCCCTTTACAGCCGATGCGGAGACCAAGGTCTCTTTCCTCATTGACCTTGACTCAACCTAAAGGCATGAGTCAACATTTTGGGTGAGGGTTGAAGCTGTCGGCACCCTTCTCGTGTTCTAGCATTCGGCGCCGTAGTAACCTTAGCCACGAGGTAATTTAGATAACATTTAGGAGGTCAGTTGCCTAGGCTTCTTTCGGTTTCGTTGCGCAAGGTCGAGACCCTGGCTTCTTTCCCCCTATCGCTGGCGCTCCAAAAAAGCAGCGACTCGAGGAGAATCTCCGGCAGCGGTTTTGCCAAATTAGCGGATGCTCGAGTATACGGCAGGCAATCCCCGAGTTCGCTCACGGAAGTAAAGCAAGCTGCTGTAATTTACATCTACGGGCATAGGATTGAGGAGTTCCTCGAAGAATACGGTCGGAGTGTTTCTGCGCGTGTGCTAATTCTTGGGGACGGGGACAGGGATTGGGAGACGTTCAATTTTAGGATGCCCAGCTCGGTCCGTAGGATATACCTCCAAAACTCTATGATTCCGAATGATACTCGATTCCAGGCAATACCAATCGGTATTGAGAATCGTGAACACGGAAGAAACGGACTGCCGCATTTGTTTCCAGCCTCGCTCGCTTTGCGGTCAAAAGGCCGACAAATACTTATCGGACCTTTTGGAAATACCCACCCGCTCAGAGAGCTTATCAACTCGATAGACTACACATCCTACAAATCCATTCATCATCTCCATGAAAGGGTTTCATCCTTCGAAATGGCGAGGCGAGCATCTAAATTTCTTTATGTTGCGGCGCCACGAGGAAACGGCAAGGACACGCACAGGTTCTGGGAGTCGCTCTATAGAGGCTCTCTCCCGATTGTCGAGAACGACACTTGGGCAGACAACATGGAATCCATAGGCATACCCCTTATAAGGACATCTGGATGGTCCGGTTATGAACTCGAAAACGCTATTCGCAACGATGTGAGCAAAGCAGTTGCGCCAAGCCAAGTCCCTGCACTCTGGAGAGACTATTGGGTCAAGGACATTAGAGATTCGCTGTAGGCCATGATTCAAGTCAATTACCAAAGCCACGCGGCGATGGTTACATCTGGGCTATTTTGGAAAGACTGCTGAGATAAGTAAGGTCCCTTTGTGGCACAATCTTGGGACCTACCTAGCAGAAAATGATAAAATATGGGGATGAGAATATTAGTAACTGGAGCCAGTGGCTTCCTCGGGTCGCATCTTTGTGAAAGTCTATTGGCCCAGGGAAATGAAGTTCTCGGCGTTGACAATTTCTTCACAGGAAGCAGAGGAAACGTAGCTCACTTGATGCGGAACTCGAAATTTGAGCTAATGAGGCACGACGTGACTTTTCCACTTGTTGTCGAAGTCGACGCAATTTACAATCTTGCCTCTCCAGCCAGCCCAGTTAACTATCAAAGGGATCCTGTCCAAACCATTAAAACTAACGTGCTTGGTGCGGTCAACATGCTTGGGCTAGCCAAGAGGCTGAAGGTGCCTATCTTTCAAGCCTCCACCAGTGAGGTTTACGGCGACCCGCAAGTGCATCCCCAAACCGAAGACTATTGGGGCAACGTGAACCCGATCGGACCTCGTGCTTGCTACGACGAAGGCAAACGTGCAGCGGAGACCTTATTCTTCGACTACAACAGGCAAAATGGAGTCGCGATTAGGGTGGCTAGAATTTTCAATACTTATGGCCCTAGGCTCGCTACAGGAGATGGGAGAGTCGTAAGCAATTTCGTCTCGCAGGCGCTCAGAGGTGAAGACATCACAATCTATGGTGATGGATCTCAAACGCGATCATTCTGCTACGTTTCTGACCTAATTGATGGATTTCTCAAAATGATGAGCTCGAGCGAAGGTGTTGTCGGACCAATAAATTTGGGCAACCCCAAGGAGTTTACGATTCTCGAATTGGCAAAAATAGTAATCGACAAAACAGCATCCCAATCTCAACTCGTCTTCCGTGACTTGCCTCAGGATGACCCGAAACAGCGACAACCAGACATCTCTAAAGCTAATGCTGAGCTGAAATGGCAGCCAAGAGTTGAACTTGATGAGGGCCTAGAGTTGACGATTGATTACTTCAAAACCGAGTTGCTGGGAGATTGACACGCCCGGCCCGGGTGTGAACTCATGGCTCGGCATTTTGGTCCGAACCTGATTGGATCGGAAATTAGTCTCCCGCAGCCCAGCCGACTTCATTGAAATGAAGTTTCAAAACTAATTGCAGGACAAGACGGTGAGCACAGCTAAGTGTGGTTATCAGTGTTGGGACTTAGGAAAATCGGCAAGTGAGCTGTATTCCTGTGTTATCAATTTCTCCGCACTAAAGAAACACAATCTATTGAGTCAACGATCAAATCTGGGGCCTCAGCAATAAGGGATTGCCTACCAGAGAACCCAGTTAGAACTGCGCATGTTCGAAGACCAAGTTTTTTTCCATCCCGGATATCCTCTGGGCTGTCTCCAATAATCCAATCTAAAGAAGAGACATTTTGGACTGAAGATGAAATTAATTGAGCCTTTGAAAGCTTCTGCTCAGTAATGAGAACTTCCTGGAAAAAGCTAGCCAAATCAAGCATTTTTACCTGAGTCATTGTTCCAAGTTTATCCTGACGGTTAGTGCATAAGTACAGGTTGTGATTGTCCTTATGAGCCTCAAGCCACTCTCGGGCTCCACCCAGGACTGTATCAATTGCGAGGTACTCAGGCAGCTCAATTGTTCTCATCCACATTCTATGAAAGTCATCAACACTTTCTTGGTCGATTAGGCCCTGGCTCGCAATAATATCTGAGTTAGTCTTTCCGCTGTCCCTCTGATGGATATAGTTTTCGAGAAAAGAAGTTGGAGGCAACCCCAGCAAATCGCAAAAAACACGACCGCACCTCTCCTTGGACGAGATGATAGTGCCGTCAAAATCTATGAAAAGATTGGTTTTAGAGGCTGTCAAGCTCCTCCCTTAACCCCTGCGCTAATGAGGTTTGGGGTTTTGAGAAAACCTTGTGCATGAGAGCCTTATCGAATTCTTGATCGGTCGGCCTCTCAGCTGCTCTTGTCCGGATTATCTTCGTCTCGTTTCTAGAGATACTGGCCACTAATTTGGCTAATTCGGCTATGGAGCGACTCTCTGAGCCAACGAGGTTGATTAGGCTTGGGATCTCTCTCTGGTGAATTAGCTCCTGAACCATAGAAACTAAGTCCCGAACAAACAAGAATGACCTACGCTCGTCGCCTTCTCCAAATACTCTTATCACACCAAGATCTTTAGAGTCTTTAAGCATTCTAGGGACAACTTTGGTTGCCTCATTTTCACCAGGGCCAAAAACATGACCAACACGGAGTACGGACAGTTCGTGCCCGTTCTGCTCAGCAAACTCTCGGAGCAACATCTCGCAAAATAGTTTTGCATGACCGTAAAGCGAGGCTGGCTGAGGGTCAGTACTCTCACTCACCAAGTTGTCAAACGAGTAAACATCTATTGTGCTGAAGAACAAAATCCTTAAGGAGCGGAGGAATGGCAATTTAGTGAATTCACTAGATGAATTTATGTTGGACACCGCTGAAGTAAAATCATTTACCTCAGACCTGTCCTTGGGCATAGACGCACCGAGGAGAATGACAACATCGACGTCGATTTCCGACGAGGAAAGGATGGGGGCTGTCTTTCCGTCTTCTGTTGAGAGTTCCCATCTATCGCCTCGCCACTTAAGCAGTCGGATGTCATTCTCTGCATCATCGCTGAATGCTTTCAAAATGTGAGTTCCGATGAAGCCTCCAGATCCTGAAATTGCAATCTTCATTTTCCGACAAACTTCGACTCAAAGTCACTTACTCTCATCAAAAGAGGTTCTCTATCCATTCCCCTAAACCAACCCAGGCCTTTTGGAAGAGGGTTCAATTTCTCTCCGAGTACCTCACTTGACCCGCTTAAGGCCAGGTCAACGAAGATGCCCGGTAAGTTCAGGCCCGCCTCGGTGAAAAATCGGATTGTTGTAAAAAATCTGGAAATGTTGATTTCAGTTGGGTTTGGAACATCATTGTTGTCGTAGCACATGTCGACACTGAAAATTCCGTGGGGAACTTGACTTACAGCGAGAACCGCCTCCATTGCGACTGCATCGACCTTAGGATCGGAGTCGGTAACTCCGATTTTTGTGACTCCCGTGACTCCCGAAACACTTCTGTTGCCATGTACCCAGCCCTGTCGACGACGCGTCTGAGCAACATGAAGTTTGCCCTCGAACCAAATCGATGTCCACGTAACGGTTCGGCCCGTCAGATGTTCGGCCGCCGAGAACTTACCCCAACCCTTATGGTGGTCAATCCACGATCTCGCTAGTTCAAAGCTGGACGTAGACAATGACCCTGCTCCGCCGCCTCCAATCGCGGTTGAGCGAAACCAGATAGGATCGGAGCCTACTCTGAGCGTCTCAAACGCGCGTTCCAAATCTCTTGGATGCAACAACATCTGATTGAGAGGGACTACAACGCCCGCCCTCTTAAATGCCAAGTAAGAAAGATGCTTATGGACACAAGTATCAATTACGGGGTGCTCAGGCATGAAGACGCGCGTTCCCAGCGCTTGAATTTTCTCACGCAACTGCGACGCTACGAAAATTTCTGCATCATTTTGAAAATGAACAAGGTCAGGGCGCACTTTTGCAATTAGAGACAGCAGCCTATCCTCGTAGTCTGGATGATTTGCCTGGGGGACCAAGTACTTCTCCCCGGCCTGGGACAAAATTAGATCGCTGGGATCTGAGCCAACCCCAATAATATGGTGAGAGTTTGAACGCATCAGCGAGTAGATAACGCCTTCGCTTGGAGCACCCCCTGCACCGCCGATCATTATTTTTGCCATAATCTGTCCTCACTGCAACTACGCGGCTAAGCCCTAGAGGCCTGCGAAACCGCTCGATCTCTGCAATTGTAGCAACATGCCCCCTAGGCTAGCGAGCCTAGCGCAGGCCCATTTGTCCTAGTTTTCGCGGATAGAGTGGAAGCATCCGAATTTGACACTGGCGCTTGCGCGATTGAGCGCACTATGCTCTAAATAATTCAGCAAGAATGGTGGCCCATTTGGCAAATTCCGATTTACCAAAGGTGACTCTTTGTGCTCTCAGCTACAACACCGGAGAGTTCACGGCCCTGGCCATTCGCTCTGCATTAGCTTCACAATATCCAAACCTGGAAATCATATGTATTGACGATGGATCAACTGACTCATCGGCGACGACGCTCATGGCGCTATCTCAGGAGTTGGGTTTCGACTTCTTCACTAACTCAGAAAACAAGGGGATTCCATACAGTTGCAATAGAGGACTTAGCCTAGCAACTGGCGAATTTTTCATACTGATTGGGGACGATTTGATGCTGCCGAACAGAATTCGGGGGGACATCGAAATCCTAATTGAAAACCCATCCATAAGTTTCGTCTGTGGGTCAGCAAAAATAATTGGGCAAGACGGCTTGGCTCTAGAGAAATTCTCGAGCTGGTCAAATAAAAACCCCGCTGGGCTTTTTCAAGAGAACCCAAAAGAAGTGTGGCTGAATGGGTCGAAGATTTTCACTCCCACGGCAACTTTCAGAACACAGGTGCTTCGTGATTTGGGGGGCTGGGATACCAATTATGAAGTTGAAGATAGGCCAATGTTTCTTCGCTTTGCGAAGAGTGCTATCTCGGGTTGGGGCCGCAGCGAAGTAACAACTCTTTACCGCCGACATGAAGGTAACTACTCGGCAAAATTCGATATTTCGATGTTTCAGAAAGAGCTCAGGCTAATTGAGGACTTAGATCTAACCATTCCAGCATGGAGAATTTCAATTAAATTTTTGATTACAGCCCACTATTGGATGCTTTTCCTCGGAGCTAGTCCCTCTCAGGCAGCGGAAGCACTTTCCCTGGCCGGCAAACGTAAATTGTCCTGGACAATCAGGTCAAGTTTGTTCAAAGTTGCCTACTTGGCGCTGACCTTTGTGAGAAAAAGTCGATACGTCGAACGCAATGTTCGGAAATACCTTCTAGGCAAGGACTGACCCTAGCTAAGGGCCTCAGATATTCGTTCCGAAACAACTAGCGTCTGCTCCTTTGATAACCATGTTCCCATAGGGAAAGTGACCACTTTCGACGCCAGCTCCTTGGACCCTTTCAGGTCCGCCTCTTTGACGCGGAATAATCGTCTTTTTGACAAGTCCATGAACGCTTCCATCGTGTAGGGGTAATGAGTATCAGTCTCTACTCCAAGCTCAGACATGCGCTCTCTGAACTTATTTCTATTGTCACTCAGTGCAGCGAAGTGATGGTAAACGGAGTAACCATTATCAGCCTTGACGGGCTTTAGGGCAGCTTCGCCTAATGCGTGAGTATATGTTTCCACTTGCCAATTCCTGTACTCACCTTCAGCATCGAGGCTCGGTAGCTTCATAGACAAGAAAGCGGCCTGAAGTGGGTCTAACCGAGAATTCACGCCCAGCTCTCCAAACTGGTATCTCGAATCCTTGAATCCATAAGAACGCAGTGACTTCAATCGCTGTGCCATTTCGGGGTCCCGAGTAAAGATTGCTCCTGCATCGCCCAATGCACCTAAGTTTTTCGTTGGATAAAACGAAAATGCACCAAGGTCACCCAGTGCGCCGGCCATGCCTGATGAAGTTTTTGCTCCGAGGGCCTGGGCGGTGTCTTCGAGAATTGACACGCCCCTGTCTTTGAGGTTTTGTTGAATTGGAGAAAAATCTAATGGTGCTCCATAAAGGTGCACAGGTAGGAATACTTTTGTTCTTCGAGTTACTTTGTTGAGGACCTGATCCAAATCCACCAAACCGGTCGATGGGTCTACATCGACTCCAACTGAAGTGGCGCCGGTCCTACTAACCGCAATCCAAGTCGCCATGAAGCTGTGCGTAGGGACTATGACCTCGTCTCCCGGTCCCACATCAAGAGCCATTAAGGAGAGAGTCAGGGCGTCAAGGCCGTTTCCAACCCCAACGCAGTAGCCACCACCCAGATAACTTGCAAGTTGTTCCTCAAATCCACTCACGAGCTCCCCGCCGACATAGGCTCCACCCCGTATCACTTTGTCAGCAGCATCCCTCAGCTGGTTGGCAGTTTCAGAGGATGGCGTGCAATCGTAGAACGGTATCCTAATCAATCTTCCAGCTCCGAAACTCGTCAAAATCTCTAATGTAATCGCCTTCGTCAAAAGCATCTGAAGCCATAACTAGTAAGACGTCTCCTTCACTGAGCGGGTAAATGTCTCTCCAAAGTCCAGGGGTGATTGTGACTGCCTGTCCAGCTGACAGCTTGGCAACTTCTCTTTTGACGCCGTCTGTCAAAGCTACCGATGCGCTACCTGAAATACACACAAAGGACTGTCTAAGTTTTTTATGGGCATGGCCCCCTCGTTCCTCAGAGGGACCAGCAAGCCAGTAAATTCGATTCGCACTGAAATCAAGATCACTAAAAAATAGAATGCCAGATCCGTCTGTTGCCACCGTTAGGGACTGGTAAAGCGAATGGGTCAATTGTGCCTCTCCTAATAGTAGATAAAGCCAAAAATCCGTTACTCAGACCGAACAAAAGCGCGTCCCGTTCCAGAAGGTAATTTTGAACCAGTATTTCTCATGAGTCTAGCTCGGTACACGGATTAGCAAGCCAGCAAATTTACAAAATTCACAGTAAATAGTCGCGGGCTAAAACTAGGCACCTCTGCTCATTTCAATAGGCGACGCAGATAAGAGCCGTAGTCTCCGGGTCCATAGCTAGAAGCGAGAGACGCCAAGTCCGAATCGCTCAAGTAGCCATACTTCCAGGCAATTTCTTCGGGGCAGGCAATCATGAAACCCTGCCGGGATTCGACTACTTTCACAAACTCAGCTGCCTGCGCAAGTGATTCGACCGTGCCTGTATCAAGCCATGCAGTGCCTCTGGGCAGACTGACCACATGTAGTTCTCCTGAAGCCAAGTAAGAAAGGTTCAAATCAGTCACTTCCAGTTCACCTCGAGCAGAAGGCGCTAGCCCTTTCGCGCGGTCAAAAACAGAAGTGTCGAAGAAATACATCCCAGTGACAGCGAGGTCACTCTTGGGGCTAGTTGGTTTCTCCTCTATCGAAACAGGGCTGCCCTCGGCATCCAGTTCTATAACTCCATACCGGGCTGGATCGGTTACCTTTTGGGCAAAGACCGTAGCACCGCCTCGGGATGAGTACCCTCGAAGTGAATCTCCGACACCGGCTCCATAAAAAATATTGTCCCCCAAGATGAGCGTGACGTTGTCTCCATTGGCAAAACTCTCTCCCAAGAGAAGCGCGTGTGCAATCCCTTTCGGTTCGTTTTGGATCGCATAATTAATGGTCAACCCCAAGTGCTTGCCAGTTCCCAAAAGCCCCTCGAATTGAGGCTTATCGCGGGCAGTACATACGACAAGAACTTCTCGGATTCCCGCGAGCATCAAGGTGCTCAGCGGGTAGTAAATCATTGGCTTGTTATATACAGGAAGAAGTTGCTTAGAAACCACGCTCGTTAGAGGGTGCAAACGAGAACCTGTGCCTCCGGCAAGCAAAATTCCTTTCATAGTCTGTATTCTAGACCGAGCCAGGAGGGCGAAATGAAAATACTAGTAACAGGAGGAGCTGGATTCATCGGCTCAAACTTTGTCACTCGAACAATTGAGACAAAGCCCCACATCGAAATAACCGTTTTAGACGCACTTACTTACGCGGGTTCCAAGAATAATTTAGACGCCGTGGACGGCAAGATTAACTTTGTTCAGGGCGACATACGAAACGCCCCTCTGGTTGACGAACTGGTGAAGGATTCTGATTTGGTGGTCCATTTCGCCGCAGAGTCGCACAACGATAACTCCCTAAAGAATCCAGCCCTGTTCTTCGAAACCAACGTTATGGGCACGCTCAACATTGCAACCTCCTGCGTCACTCATGACGTAAGGCTCCATCACATTTCCACTGACGAGGTATTTGGGGACCTGCCTTTAGACAGCTTGGAGACCTTTAATTTGGAGACTGCCTACAATCCATCCAGCCCCTATTCGGCATCCAAGGCTGCTGGAGACCATCTAATACGCGCTTGGGTCCGCTCTTTCGGGCTCCGAGCCACCATCTCCAACTGCTCGAACAACTACGGGCCTCGTCAGCACTGGGAAAAGTTGATACCCAATACCATTAGCTCAATCCTTAGAGGGGACAAGGCGCCGGTTTATGGGACTGGGTTAAATGTTCGAGACTGGATTCACGTAGATGACCATACGGATGGCGTTTGGCTGGCTATTGAAAGGGGCACCATAGGGTCTACTTACCTTTTCGGCGCAAGGGACAACCAATCCAATCTCGAGCTAGTCGTTGGGATTCTTAAGATTTTGGAACGTGGGGAAGATTCTATTGATTTCGTCGTAGATCGTGCCGGACACGATCTACGATATTCGATTGATCCTTCTGCCGCAGAAAAAGAACTAGCTTGGAGCCCTGTTCATTACTCGATTCTAGAGGAACTACCAGTAATCGTGCAGTGGTATGAGTCTGCATTTGATTCTACACAGCTCCTTCCCTTTTCCGAGGACGGGGTTCGCTGACTTTCTAAGAAAATTCGTCGTTCTAGCCACGTCAGAAGGTCCAACATCAAGGACCGCTCAATCACTGCGTAATGGAAATGGAGAATCTTAGCTTGGAGAGTTATTGACGACCAATGTCTACAGCCAGATTTAGAATCAGATCTGACCACTTGCGTATGGCTTCCAAGAGATAGAGTTCAAAGCCAACAGTGAGAGCATCTTGGACGGGTTTCCAACTAAAATTGAAGGCATTCCTTGGGTCTCACTAAAGGCAGAGGGCTCAAGTTTTGCGCCTTCAATAGCGGCAATCTTTAGAGAGGCCTCTCTGATAGTTAGGGGGCTCCCAGAACAAACATTTATAACCTCCACTAACTCTTCTGGCCCTAGTGTCGAACGCTTGCTAATTTGGCAGATTACATTTGCCACTTGCATCGGCGACAGAAAATCTCGCACGTCACTGGAATTAGAGATCCTTGACGAGCCTTCGATACCCCTTTGAATTGCGCCCCAGAGGCTGAAGTCAGGCATACCGCCTCCCAATACACTGAATATCCTAAGCAACACAACTTTCATCCCAGTTTCAGTGGCTATGTCGCGAAGGCCATCCTCAGCAAGTAGCTTTTGCTCCGCATATAAACTTTTGGGATTCGTGTTTTGAGCCTCTGTAGCGCCTTCAACCCCAGTAGCACCGTAAACGTGTGATGAAGAGGCGAAGAAGAAAACCTTGCCTCCTTGACTCGCAAATTCATGTGCCAAAAGCAAAACTCCATCGACGTTGGCTTTGTGGGAGGCCTCAAGGTTGGACCGGATGTTCCTATCTCCGACGACGCCAGCGAGATGAATTAGTTTTGTTTCGCCACTGGCCACCCCAGGGAGTTGAGCCTCCCCAGATAGATATTTTCTATAGGAAAAGCTTGAGTAATTAGGGCCAAAGTGGCGCCCGATTACTCCTTCTGATCCACTAAGTATGGTCATAGCTTTTCAAATTACTTGAGCGGCCAGCTGTAGCGACCGGGCAAGATGATTGACTTGTTCATCGGAGAAGTCATGGTGACATCCGACCATGAAGTAGGAATCGGTTACTTCGGTCGCAATCGGGAACTCTTCTGGCTCTGGCATTTCAGGAAAGAGCCTTCTTATGGCTGGCTGGCTGGCTGAGGAAGTTTCCCGTCAAGATGGGCCGAGTTTCAATGTCACATTCACTCAAGAAAGATAGTATTCTCTTTTTTCGTGCCTTGGCATCAAGGCCCGTGACCTTGAGGGGAATGAGCATCCAAGAGTGCACCGATCCAGTTTCAACCGACTTTAAAGAGCTGGAAAACCCTACAACTTCTAGGCTAGTTCCGAAAATCTCCTCCGCTACTTTTGCAGCGATAGCGTTTCTGCGTTCAACATAAGTTTCAATCTCTGAGACTTGAGAAATTCCAACTGCCGCCTGAATTTCCATGGGTCGAATATTGAAACCAGTCGTTGCAAATAAGAACTTTGAGTTTTCTGGCTCACCGTATTCCTCCCACATCTTGCTGTCTGATCTGTCACGACTCCAGCCGTGGGATCTAATAGACCTTAAATCGTCAGCCAGTTCTGCGTCGTCTGTGGCTATCCCGCCTCCCTCCATGGTGGTTATGTGGTGTGAAAAGTAGAAGCTATAGGACCTCGCTAGCCCTTTGGAACCGGCTGGGAGATTCCTGAATTTCGCTCCAAGAGCTTCACAGTTGTCAAACAAAAGAGTCAGTCCAAATCTTTTTGAGATCGACTCCAGCTCGTGCTCATCCAGTGCTTTACCCAAGGGATTAATTACGAAGAGAAAGGCTCATAAAATGACGATAGCTCTCAAGTCAATTCTGCTAGACCTAGACGATTGTCTGTATGACTACTCCACGGCGCACAAAATTGGTCTGAAAACAGCTTTGGAGCAGCTGTCCTTAAGGCTCGGAATAGATACCAAGTCAGTTGAGCAGCAATATGAGTGGTCAAGACAGCAAGTGAAGAGTGTTCTTGGTTCAACCGCAAGCTCCCACAGTCGGCTCCTGTACTTCAAGAGAACCTTAGAAGCCTTTGGTCTGGGGGCCAGAATCGATTTGGCTCTAGAGCTAGAAACCTCCTATTGGGGTGCTTTTATCCGCAACATGATGGTCTCCGAGGGATCAGTTGAGTTTCTCGAAGTGGCTAGGGAAGTTGGGGTGCCCGTGTTCATCGTGACAGACCTTACGCTTCAAGTTCAAATTCGAAAGTTAATCTCTTTAGAAATCCTGCCCTACTTATCCGGCGTCCTCTCCAGCGAAGAAGTGGGTTTGGACAAACCCTCCGCCGGATTCGCTGAACAACTCACAGCTCGATTTGAGGCTGACCTAACTAAAACATGGGTAATCGGTGACGACCTGGAAAAGGATCGACTGCTAGCCGAGTCAATCGGGGCTCGGTTTTTGCATGTGCCGGCTGTGAGCTCCAGGGGGAAATTCTTCAAGGCAGCCACCCGAGAATTGAGAAGCCTATGAGAGAAGTGCAGTATCCAGAGTTAGACAGTTTCAAGCAGCTCCTCCAAAACCTTGGTGAAGATTTTGACCTAGTTCAAGGATTCGGCGGTAACGCCTCGATTAAGACCCACACACACATGTTGGTGAAAGCTTCGGGCAAGCGCCTGGGTTCAGTCACAGACCCCTCATACTTTCATGAGGTAACTCATAAGCAAGGCAAGCCCGTAGACGAAATTTTGGGTCAACTCACGAGGCCTTCAATTGAAGTGTTCTTACATGCTCTGCTCAAGGACACTTTCGTCCTACACGTCCATTCCACTCGAGCCGTAGCTGTCTCAATGCTGGCCAATGACGACCCCTCCTTCGAAGAGAAACTTGACACAATTGGGGCTTCCTTCTTGAGATATCTGCGCCCTGGAGCGGAACTGAGCGATGGCATTGGCCTCGCCTTGGAAAGCAAAGAGTCCCAGACATTCTTGCTTGGAAATCATGGAACCCTTTTTAGTGCGCAAAGCGTTGAATCGCTTCAACAAAAGCTAGGGGAATTTGAGGTCTGGTCAGGCGACTATCTGAGAGCAAATAACCTTGGCGAACACAGCAGCTTAGGAAGCGATTCAGGGCCCCATTTCAGTCCTGGAGAGCATGCCGTTTGGCACGCGAAACACAATTGGCGCATTTCTCCCGACCATTGTGTTTTCCTTGGCATAGAGCCCGATGAGGACTCTTTAGCTGCACTGGCAGCAGCAACTAGTCCTCAAGACCTGCTCACTCTTGAAGCCCCTGGAAATGACAGACCCTCGGCTCGATCTGAACAACTCGCTTGGTTTTTTAGTGTTGTGAGTCTCCTGCCTCGAAGAAAGCTTACAACCCTTGAAGTTGAGGAGGCGCGCTACTTATGTGCCTGGGAAGCCGAGAAGCATAGAGTGAAGAATGAATGACCGGAGACGCCAAGAAGAGCCGGCCGTCGAAGATTCCAAAGAACAAGCAGGAAGTGCTAATGCTTTCATAGCCAAATTTCGCCTTGGGGCTGAAGCTTCAAAGCTCGTTAGGTTTATTGGGTTCGGACTATTCGCTGCATTACTGGATTTGCTGACGCTTAATGCCCTGCTAGCCCTGGGCTTCTCGCCAAGCTGGGCAAAGTTGATTGGCTATCTCGTGGCCTTGTCTTTTACTTTGACTTTTGTCTCACCGTTCGTGTTTCGACGGATACATAGTTTGAGCCGCCTTCTGAAAACCTCCGTAGTCTACATATCAACTGGCGCCATTAATGTCTGGACCTTCAGCATCATCCTCGATGTAACAGCAAGCATAAATTGGGCTTTTTTGATAGGCACCGCTACCTCGGCGTCGCTGAACTTCATCGCTCTCAGGGTTATCAATAACTCGGCAGCCGAGAAATAGAAGCGGGAGCAACGGTTATTCAGTTAAGCCTTTCGCTCGCCCAATCGAGCTAGCCCCCTGTAAATAAAGCCCGTGCTCAGGTTGAGCAGAGTGAATAAAATCTTTTTATGATTTGGCTCGCTGGATCACCCTAATCAGACGTGAACCTAAACCAACCAGAACAGCTATTGAGGATAGGCTCGAATGATGCACTCGATTTCTCAAAAGACCGTAGTAGTAGTCTGCATGCTCGACAGCATCCACTCCGCACGCTGGCTCGAGCAATTTAGCGATCAAGAAATCGACTTTCTCCTTTTCCCTAGCTCCCCAAACAGAAGAATCCACCCGCAACTAAAAGCATTGCTGGAGCGCAACACAACTGCCAATTACAAAATTATCCCCTTCGGCAAATGGTTTGGTTTACCGCTCTGGATACTTGATAAGTTCACAAACAACTTCTTCAGAGGAGCCCTGCTTCGCTGGACAATCAAGAGACACAAGCCCGACATCCTGCATGCACTTGAGCTTCAAAATGCCGGTTATGTGAGCTTGAGGGCGCTTTCAAAACACAAGCCAGAGGGACTCCGCATCATTGCCACAAACTGGGGCAGTGACATCTTCTGGTTCCAGAGATTCCCTAAGCACAGGGCTAAATTGCAAGCTTTACTGAAATTGGCAGATGCCTATTCAGCAGAATGTCACAGGGATGTGGCTTTGGCAAGAGAGCTTGGTTTCACCGGCGAAGCACTGCCGGTAATTCCAAACGCCGGTGGTTTCTCAAAAGCTGACCTCTCGATGCCGCTACTTCCTCCAGATAAGCGCAAGACCATAGCCCTAAAGGGCTACCACGGCTGGGTGGGAAGAGCCAAGGTGTCACTGGGAGCAGTCAGAGAATTGGCAAAAGAACTGGGTGACTATAAGTTCGTTGTCTATTCAGCAAACAGATCGGTGATCAAACTCGCGAAGCAGGTGGCAAAAGAAACTGGGCTTGACATCACCGCTCATGCCAAGGGCTCACTCAGTCACCAGCAGGTGCTGGAGCTATTTGCTAAATCAAAGATTTATGTTGGTTTATCTGAAAGCGATGGCATCAGCACCTCAATGCTTGAAGCCATGGCTATGGGTGCTATTCCCGTTCAAACATCAACAGCTTGCTGTGATGAGTGGTTTAAGGATTCAGGGGTTGCGGTGAGAGAAATCACTGTTCAAGCAGTAAAGGCTGCCATTCAACAAGGCTTGGTATTAGCTGATGATCCTGCGAACGCTATGACAAACCGCAAGACCATAGAGCTCAAGGCCACTGCAGAAGATGTTCGGGGGATTGCCTTTCTTTACTATGACACGTAAGAGCTGTTTGCACATTGGCTACAGTGAGCTGATTTACATCACTCTCATTATTTGAATGTTGCGGACTCGTACTCCATCACTAGAGGTAAGGCCCAGCGGCGGGCTCAGCTCGGCAAGCGGGAAACGCAGCCAGCCACTCGTATCCTCGTCCTCACACCAAATGCAAACGATAGTTTTTTGGTCTAGCCTGACTGGCAAGAAAGAGGCGCTCTATAACCCAATGCCACCTGCTAACGTTCAGCAGCGCTCTTTCGAATGGTTTCGGGAGACAGCGCCCACTTGAACTACTGAATGGGGGGGCACTCCTAAGTCTCTCCGGGCTAGATCTTGACGATAAAGGCGCCATGAGAGAAAAATAGTAGCAACGTTCTTATTTTTAGATTCGTAGCGTGATATTGGATAACTGCGACTCCTTGAAGAGCCACTGATCGTTAGCACTAAGTCGCCCAGCCGTTCAACTCGAGCTTGACTAGGTTTTGCGAGTTTCGCTCAAGCTGCAAAGGAGTATCCGCCAAGCAGTACTTTCAATTTCTAAAGACCGTACGCCACTCTTTCATAAGTCGACGGTGTGTGAGACTCGACATGCTTGAGTGCACTTACCTAATACACTTAGTCCAGCCAGATACCTAAGTTATCAGAGGAGCTGCGATGGTCAGGGCACATGAGGAGTTCATGCGTGTCAATAATGCGCTTGGTGCCCTCGTGGAGATCGCAGTTGCAGCTCTCCATAGTCTGACCCTCAAATTACATTCTTCTCAGCAGGTCTTCGTTACAGCAAGCGACTTCTCACATGAAAAATCTCTGGAGCAGTTGCTAACCTCCATCTCTCAAAAGTTTCCTAGGGCGAAAACCGTTGTCTTCGATTTAGGAATGACCACTGTTTTGGTAGACAAAATAAGCCTCCGAAGAAATGTAAAGGTTATTGAGTTTAGCTTCCCGCGTTACCCCACTTGGTTTGATCTCCGACTCAACTCAGGGTCCTACGCGTGGAAGGCCCAGTGCGTTAGGGAAGTGCTAACCAGTAAGATGTTCCAAGATGGAAATGGCTCAAGACTAGCTTGGGTAGATGCTGGGTGCGTTTTCGTTGGCCTGGGCACTTTGGCGGCCTTCCAGCCGCTGACCACGAAAAATGGAGTATTCGCGAACCTCGCCAGTGGCTCGGTTCAAAAGTGGACTCATACCTCATCATTGAGGTCAATGCGAAAAAGCATTGGGCCCGAGTTTGACGAAGGCATAATGAACAAGCGACAATTCTCCGCAGCCTTCATTTCATTTGACACTTCCAAGTCATGGGTCCGGGAGTTGATAATGACATGGGCTGAGCTGTCGCTCAAAAAAGAGGTCATCGGCCCTATCGGTGCTTCCAAAGCAAATCATAGGTTTGATCAGTCCGTATTTTCGGCCTTATTACACCTAAGCGACCGAAAAAGTGCTCACCAAAGGCGTGCATTTCCTCAAGCACTTCTGGGCTTTAGGATTCACCAGGACATTGAAGAAGCAACCCCAAGCGACCTGAATGGATAGAAGGTCCTGACGGCATAAACTTTAGGCTACGGTGAGACCATAAGAATGTGGGCGGAAAATAGCTTTCGGGCTTACGCAATACTAGAGACCTAATTTTAGGAGGCTGATTTTTATCGAAGAGAAGATCCGAAAGAATTGTGGAGTTTACTTTGTCTACTTGGGAGAAAAACTTCCAGAATACGTATTGCCTTCCTTGATTCTTGCTAAACGTTACGGCGGCTTGAGAGTGACCATACTTGCCAACGAACAAGCTGTCTCGGACAAAATCAAGGATCTGGTAGATGTTGTTCCAATTGAAGGGTTTTACGATCCAAAAACGTTTGCCGCACTGACAAGGAAAATATCTTTCGACCATGCATTTCGTGATGGCTTCTGGCTAAAGACAATCGAAAGACTTTTTGTGCTTGCACAATTTGCGGAAAAAAAGGGGTTGAATAGCTTTTTACATGCTGAACTTGACCAACTTCTATTCCGGGTCGATGAGCTCGTCGACCGAATTTTAGATTCTGAACTTCGGGGTCTTTTTTTTCCGTTTCACACCGACAATAAGGGGATAGCTTCCGTTTTCTTTTGCAATGACGTCTCTGCACTTGAGTCGCTCCTGGAATTGGTTCGCACCGGCGATGCCTTTGAGAGTGAAATGGAATTATTGGCTCAGTGGGCTGCTTTGAATCCATCCCTTTTCCAAGAACTACCTACCATTCGAAACCTTGTGGAAGGAAGTTCCGCCTCAGTCATTGACATAGATGGCATTGTTGATGCGGCACAAGTTGGCCAGTGGGTTGGTGGTGTTGATCCAAGGAACACGCCACTTCGCCAAGCTCCGGTCACGAAATTTGTGGACTCAGTCGAACCATCGCTGATAGGCAGGGACACTCTGGAGAAAATACGCTTTTCTCTTGGCTCAGAAGGTGCTTTATACGCCCTTCTTGAAGGAATTTCGGAGGTTAAAATCTACAATCTGCACATACATTCAAAAATCCACGGATACCTTCTCAGGTCCGACCCATTCTTCAGCGCCCTCCTGAAAAGCGCTAACTCCGATCACGGAATGCACATTCCGGGCGCAAGGTTGATTCAGATTAGGTACTACTGGTCAAGCCGAGTCTCACGATTGATTCGCGATCCTCGATCGGCCTTAAGATTTGTCTTCCAGCGCCTTCGCGGATATAGAGAAAACTAGAGCGATGAGCATCCACAGCTGCAGCACAATAAATGCAAAACCAACGCAAATTGGGGCGTTGGGTGTTTTTCTATCTACGGTTCATAGATTTTGTGCAGTGCCGACTCTGCGATAGTTTGCACATCGTAAAGCCCTACACGCTTCACTTTCAGTCAATGGTGTGCTTTTACAAACCGCGTCCCCCTCTAGTAAAATGTCGCGAATTTTCTCATCACAACAAAAAATCTCGACACAGCAGCTTCGGTCAACCTTGCAAAGATGTCAAACAGCTCAGTACTGGGAGGCAACCGGTATTCACCCTTTTGGGGTCTTCATTTCCACTCCATCCCTCTGTCTATAACACTCCAGTAATCAATAACTTGGTGGCGCGGGATTTACTGCTGCAACAATATTGAGCTGCAAGCCATTGGAGATACTCCAGATAAAATATCGTCTGGGGTTCACGTAAAGGAGCTGCGCCATTCGGTGTTTGATAATCGGTAGTGGTGAGCTCGTAAATCGCCTCCCCGAAGTCTTGGCCACAGACGGTCTTTTTATTGACGTTTTTGACACTAAAAACTCCCCGTTAGCCAAGAGCCAGTTCATTGACAACTTCTTTGCTTGCAACGGTGAACTCATCGATCACCACACCATGCAAGCTCACGACGAACTACTTGTCTTTCTTGAGGGTTCAAACTACGACTAGTACATCTACCCAAGTGATGCCTTAGGAATTGCAATTGGAAATTCAAGCCTCAGTGATCAGACGAAATCAAGAGTGCTACCAGTTAGAAATAAGGACTACTTCGCACTCGCAGGTTCAAAGATTGCACTGTCAAATGCGGCAAACCATTTAGGTCTCACGACGGCTAGATTTGAAGTAGCTAACACCATCCATGAACTCGAGCTACTGCTGGCCTCCTGGCCCACAGAAGCAATAGCCAAGGCTGATCAAGGTGGCGGGGGCGCAAGGGTTAAACAGTTCCCTGCTCACCACACAGGAAACCTTGGAAAAATAGACCAAAGCTGGTTGCCAGTGTTGGTGCAGCAGAAGATAACCGGGGTTGAAATACACCTTGATGCCCTGTTCTTCGCTGGCAAGCTAGTTGGTTGGACTTACTCTAAAGTGCTGCAGGTGAGCTCCAGGTTTGGACCCTCTACTGACCGGCTCTATGTCAACCCACCAAGTCTTGACTTTGTTGCAGAACTAGATGCTTTAGCAAATGAGGCAGACCTGCACTCATTTGCTAATGTCACTTTGATATGGGTTGAGAGTGAATCTCGCCACTACCTAATTGAGGCTGACCTAAGACCAAATGCTTGGCATCAGTTCGGAAAACTACTCGGCATAGACTGGTCGAAGAACTTAACCGGTACGCCTGCTGGGGCCTCCTCAGGGCAGGCAGAGCTGCCTGAGGAGGGACTAAGACTCAGCCTCTACCCAAGAGCCCTCAAGAGTGCTGTCAGAACCCTTAACTTGAAGGTGATTCACAGCTGGGTGATGCGTAAGCCGGGGACCTGGGAGACCAGAAACGATAAGGACCCTATTTTAAACAAACTGGAGGCAAGAAGTATTGCGCCAAGCCTGAGGACTGATGTTCTGCTGCCTCTGTTGGTCTTTGCTTGGAGCCTTATTCCAGAAACTCTCCAGCTAAGACTTCGACAAAATGGTATGAGGCGTTTTGTGGCATCACTCATTGGGGTTACTTGAGAAGTCCACTTGAGAGTCTTGCTATTTGATCAGTGAGTCCCTAATTTGGCCTTCGCCTTCAGTATTTGCCAGTAGCCATTGATCGCACTTGGTCTTTGGTCTGAGGCGAAGACCGAAAAAACCCGGGATTCACTTGCTCCGCACTTTTTGAAAACTCAAAACCCGAATGTGCAAACATAAAGCATGGTCTCATCCACTGCAGCAACCCCAGCAGAGTACTTAGCCTCGCTGCCTGAGGACAGGCGTGAGGTGCTGGCGACTGTCAGGCAGCTGTTGCTAGGTAACCTCCCAGAGGGGATTGAAGAGAGCATGAACTTTGGAATGCTCTCCTATGAGATTCCTCTTGCCACCTACCCCATTACCTATAACAAACAACCTTTGATGTTTGCTGCCCTGGCTGCCCAAAAGCACTACTTCTCGCTCTACCCGAACTCCATTTATGGTTTTGATGAGATCCGAGATCAGTTTGAAGCTGAATGCCTAGCAACAGGCAAGAGACTAGACATTGGCAAGGTGTGTATTAGGTTCAAGACATTAGCTGATTTGCCACTGGATGTTGTTGGCCGGGCTATTTCAGCAATAACAGTCAAAGACTTCATTGCCAACTGCGAAGCACTTAGGCCCAAGCGTAAATAACCACTAGTAACAGTCGGTAATAATGCAATTTTTTGGTTCACTACGTGTTGGGGAAGTAGTCATCACTGGTGGCCTCTCCGGCTTCACAACAACAAAGGGAACTAAATGTCGGTCACAGACGAGCTACTTCAAAACAACAGAGAATATGCCAACAACTTCAGCGGCCCGCTGCCGCTACCTCCCGCCAAGAACATTGCCGTCTTGGCATGCATGGATGCACGAATCAATGTTTATGGCGCGCTGGGCCTTGAAGAGGGTCAGTCACACGTTATTCGTAATGCCGGAGGCGTTGTGACAGCCGATGAGATCAGGTCTTTAGCTATTAGCCAGCGACTACTTGGCACCAAAGAAATAATTCTTATCCACCACACCGACTGCGGCATGCTCA
>Ga0222646_100068_pt1 | contig 38103 bp, 26 predicted proteins | sample AntAcemetagen293_FD_179819 | JGI IMG/M metagenome (GOLD analysis project Ga0222646, IMG submission 179819) | Saline water microbial communities from Ace Lake, Antarctica - #293 | ecosystem: Environmental > Aquatic > Non-marine Saline and Alkaline > Saline | place: Antarctica: Ace Lake | collected... | reverse complement strand
CAAAGTTATATTTGCCATGAGAGGGATTTTTTTGTTACGCAACTCAAAGGTAATTTGAGATACGGAATATTCCCTCTTATTTTTTAAACGTTTAGGACGCTATTGGTTTCAAATCAAACATATTTAGATTCGTCTGAAATATTGGAGTGGGAAAGAATCAAGAAAAGATTTGATGTTATTTGTAATGCTGTTTCTAAAACTAATTCGTTGAAAATCATGATAGACGCCGAAGAGTCATGGATTCAAGGGGCAGTTGATGAGCTTGTAGAAGAAATGATGTTAAAATACAATGCTAAAAGAGCTGTGGTATTTAATACCGTTCAAATGTACATAAGTAATAGATTATCCTATTTACAGGATATTTATTTTTTTGGAAAGAAAAACAACATAAAAATCGGAATTAAGCTGGTACGCGGTGCTTATATGGAAAAGGAAAGGGAGCGTGCCTTTATAAAAGGGTATAATAGCCCAATTTGTATTGATAAATATTCTACGGATGTTAATTTTAATAATGGTCTGATTTATTGCCTTACCTATTTAAATGTTTTTGATGTTTTTACAGGATCACACAATGAAGAAAGTTGTGAAATGTTTTCAAAAAAGCTAGAAGAAAAGAAATTAGAAAAGAATGATGATAGGGTTTGGTTTGGACAATTATATGGAATGAGCGACCATATAAGTTTTAATCTTTCAAAAAATGGATACAACACTGCAAAGTACCTTCCCTTTGGCCCTATTAAAGAAGTGATACCTTATTTGTTTAGAAGAGCAGAAGAAAATACCTCGTTGGGAACCCAGACTTCAAGAGAATTATTATACATTAATAAAGAACTGTTAAGAAGGAAAAATAATTTTTGAACTCCCCCGATTAAACAATACTATTTTTAGGGAAGCCTGCAAAAACTAAAAATAATAAAAAACGAAAAGGATTAACAATATTATTAATAGCTATAGTGTAGGCTTCCCTAAAAATTAAAAAGTGTGAATAAAAAACATATATTAAATTCAAGAAAATATAGAGTATATCATCGTAAAATAGGTTTAATTTTAATCTTTTTTGTCATATTTGTTTCGTTTACGGGGTTTTTATTAGGAGTAAAAGATGAATTTGGTTTTAAGCCTAAAACTAATTTTGTTGAAACATCAACCATAAATGAATGGATTTCTTTAATTCAATTAGACTCTATTTCTAAAGATTATGTTTACAATCAATTGAAACTTGACACTATCATTGATAGAATAGATTATAGACCTTCTAAGGGAATTGTTAAAGTACTTTTCAAAAGTCATTTTACAGAATTGCAAATAAACGTTCAAACTGGTGATATTCTCTCTGTAAGTCGAAGATTTGATACGATCATAGAAAAATTACACGACGGTTCCATTTTTGATTTTTATTTCACAAACTCTAACATATCTAAAATAATTTATACATTATTACTATCATTTGGGATAATGTTTGTAGCAATTTCAGGCTTTTTACTTTGGTATTATCCAAAAAAAATAAAAAAAAATAATGCAAAAAACCAGTAGTATTTTATTATAGGTTTTATATTATTGATTGACCTGAAAAGTTCAAATTCATTTGACGACATACAAAATTGCGGTTATATTGTATGATAATAAACTCCCCTTACGAAGGAATAAGGTTTTAGTTTAGTAAAATTTGTTATTTTGATGGTAAATTCATAGCGTTTAGGTACAGATAGAAGGCTTTACTACCAATAAGAATGTTGTCTTTAAAATAGCAGAATGTTGTACCCAAGGCATAAAAAAAGCCCTCACATTTCTGTGAAGGCTTCTATTTACTAGTAGCGGGAACAGGACTCGAACCTGTGACCTTCGGGTTATGAGCCCGACGAGCTACCTACTGCTCTATCCCGCGATATGAGGGCAAAGGTACAACTATTAATGGATTGAATACAAGAGAAAACTTAAATTAATTTCTGCAATCTAAACACCCACTTTATTTGGTGGTGTTTTGTTATATTATCTAGCTCAGAAGTGCATTTAAATCTAAACTTTCTGGTAGCTATACTTTATTTAAACTTTGTATATTTAGAATGTAAATATTTAGTCTCCTGCCTTTAAATGGATTAAAGATTAATTTATTAAACCATAAACCATGAAAAAATTAGTATTATTATTTTTTAGTTTAAGTTTTCTTTTTGCAAATAGTCAAGGAAAACACGGATATCCATTAGACCATCCATTAGTTAAAGAACTTTCTGAAATAGCGGTGATAGATCAGAAGATTATGATGCCAATGAGAGATGGAATACGTTTGGCTACAGATATATACAGACCAAAAACAGACCAGCCAGTTCCTGTTATTTTTTCGAGAACTCCTTATAACTTTAATAGTTGGAGAGATGGAGAACTAAATACAAGGACTTTAGAAACCGCACTTGCAGCTGTAAAAAGAGGCTATGCATATGTCATTCAAAATGAAAGAGGCCGTTACTATTCTGAGGGAGAATGGGATATTTTAGGTTTGCCTTTAACAGATGGTTATGACGCATTTAGTTGGATGAAAGACCAGCCCTGGTCTAATGGTAAAATAGGAACCCTTGGTTGTTCTTCTACTGCTGAATGGCAAATGGCTGTTGCTGCGTTGGATCACCCTTCTCATGCTGCTATGGTGCCGCAAGGTTTTGGTGCTGGTGTGGGAACGGTTGGAGATTTTTATGAACAGGGAAACTGGTATAAGGGAGGGGCAGAACAGCTGTTGTTTTTCTCTTGGTTATACGGCGTAGAACAGGATGTTTATAAGCCTAGAATACCTGCTGGCGCTACTCAAGAAGATCTTATTAGAATATCTAGGTATTATGATTTAGATCCTGAAAATCCAAAAGTAGATATGGCGCAAGCCTTAGCGCATTTACCAATTAAAGACATTCTAAGAAATATTCAGGGCAAGAGTGAGGTTTTTGATAAAATGGTAGTTAGAAAGCCAAATGACCCACAGTGGTTTAAAGGGGGGCTTTATCATGACACTATGGATTTTGGTGTACCTAGTTTTTGGTTTGCTTCCTGGTATGATGTGTCAGTAGGTCCTAATATTTCCTTATTTAACCACCTTAGACAAAATGCCAAAGATCCTGAAATTAGAGACAATCAATATTTAGTGATTGCACCAACCCTTCACTGTTCTTATACCAGAGCAACGGAAAACACCATAGTAGGGGAGAGAAGCATGGGCGATGCCCGATTAAATTATGATGAGCAAATTTACAATTGGTTTGACCTTTGGCTTAAAGACCAACCCAATAATTTTAAAGAGGAAACACCAAGAGTTCAGTATTACACCATGGGTTCAAATCAATGGAAATCATCTGAGGTTTGGCCTCCCAAACAATCTAAGATGACTCCTTTTTATTTTAGTTCTAATGGAACGGCCAACAGCAGGTATGGTGACGGTGTTTTAAGCCAGAAAAAGCCCTCTAATGACAATCCCTCAGACGGATTTGTATATGACCCTATGAGCCCTGTGACTTCCTATGGTGGTAATGTGTGCTGTACAGGCAATGCAATAAAGGGAGGTGCTTATGACCAACAAGAAATGGAGACTAGGAATGATATTCTTGTATATACCACTGAACCATTTAAAAAAGGAGTAGAGCTTACGGGTTTTGTAAAGACAACATTGTATATCTCTTCAGACGCTAAAGACACTGACTTTACTATTAAATTAGTAGATGTAGCACCCGATGGAACTGCTTATAACTTAGACGAAACCATACAAAGAGTGAGGTATAGAGAGGGTTATGATAAGGAGGTATTTATGGAAGATGGAAAAGTGTATGAAATTAATTTTTCTGCTTTAGCTACTTCAAATTATTTTAAGCCAGGACACAGCATTAGAATAGAAGTCTCAAGTAGTAATTTTCCAAGATTTGCTAGAAATTTAAATACAGGAGGTAATAATTACGATGAGTCTGAGGGAGTCATTGCAAATAATAGGGTTCACCACAGTGGGGTATATCTATCTAAAATATTATTGCCACTAATTAAATAAACAAACTGGTTTGTTGTCTTTTCAAATATGGGTTTCTCATAGGAGTTCTCCTCACTTTTGCTATCTTGCTCCAAACTAATGATTCCATGAATTTTATTAATGATTTTTTAAAAGCAGTACTCCCTTATACCGAGTGGGTCATGCTTTTTTTAGTAATAGGTGGAGGGCTTTTTTTAGCTCTTTACTCTAGGCTACTTCCTTTTAGGTATTTTAAGCATGCCATAGCTATTACCAGGGGTAAATACGACCATGCAGATGACCCTGGAGAGGTGTCACACCTCCAAGCATTGTCATCGGCCGTGGCGGCCACAGTAGGTATGGGAAATATTGCTGGAGTGGCTATTGCCATTTATTTAGGAGGTCCTGGAGTGGTTTTCTGGATTTGGATTACTGCTATTATTGGTATGGGCATTAAATTTTATTCTTGCAGTTTAGCAGTCATGTTTAGAGGGACGGATTCTGCGGGTGCTTTGCAAGGTGGACCCATGTATTATATTACAGAAGGGATGGGAAAAAAAGCCAAGCCTTTGGCTGTATTTTTCTGTGTGGCTGGCTTGTTTGGAGTCTTACCTGCTTTTACCACCAATCAGTTTACACAAACCCTTCTAGATGTTGTGAAACCTCATGAAAACATTTGGGCTTTTAGTATTTTTCAATGGAAGGTGATTATTGGAATCAGCCTTTCTATTTTGACTTCTTTTGTAGTCTTTGGAGGTCTTAAAAAGATTGCTAAGGTGGCTACTGCCATTGTCCCTTTTATGGTGGTGGTGTATTTGTTGGCAGTTATTTTTATTATGTTCCAAAATGCTGCGGGTATATTCCCTGCTTTTAAGCTTATATTCTCTGAGGCCTTTAATATGGAAACAGCTGTGAAAGGTGGTTTTTGGGGACTGGTAATTATTGGTATTAGGAGGGCTGTTTTTTCTAATGAAGCAGGGGTGGGAACAGCCCCAATGTTTCATGGACAGTCTAAAACCAAGGAGCCCATTCAAGAAGGTCTGGTGGCCATGTTAGGACCATTTATAGACACTATTGTAGTTTGTACTCTCACGGCTCTTGTCATTATTGTGAGTGGCGCTTATTTATCTGAGCAGACCAATGGAATTCTCATGACCCTTTTGGCTTTTAAGACTTCGCTCTTTGGTTATGGAGACGTATTGCTCATGCTAGTGGTGAGTGCTTTTGCGCTTTCTACGCTTTTTACATACTCTTATTACGGAACCAAATGTCTATCATTTTTAACAAATGCTAAAATAGGGCCAACTTATAACTACATTTACGTGCTTAGTATTACCTTTGCAGCGGTAGCTTCCTTAGATCTAGTCATAAATCTCATAGATCTTTCTTTTGCTTTAATGTGCATTCCCAATATGATTGCGGTGCTATATTTAGCGCCAAAAGTAAACGCTGCCACTAAAAAGTATATAGCTAAAAGCACTCATGAGCGAACATAAATCTGGATTTGTCAATATTATAGGAAACCCTAATGTGGGTAAATCTACTTTAATGAATGCCTTTGTAGGGGAGAAATTATCTATTATTACGTCTAAAGCACAGACTACTAGACACAGAATTCTTGGAATCGTAAACGGAGAAGATTTTCAAATGATCCTGTCAGACACACCAGGAATTATAAAACCAGCCTATGAACTGCAGGCCTCTATGATGGACTTTGTAAAGTCTGCCTTTGAAGACGCAGACATTCTTGTTTATATGGTTGAATTGGGTGAGAAAAGCTTAAAAGATGAACTTTTTTTTAAAAAATTACAGAACTCTAAAATCCCAGTAGTGCTGCTACTTAATAAAATGGATATTTCTGAGCAATCTATTTTAGAAGAACAGGTGGCTTATTGGCAGGAACAACTGCCAAACGCAGAGATTCACCCTATATCTGCGCTTCATAATTTTAATGTAAAAGAGGTATTTTTAAGATTGTTAGAGCTGTTGCCAGTTGGTGCTGCTTATTATCCTAAAGACCAACTCACAGACAAACCAGAAAGATTCTTTGTAAACGAAACCATCAGGGAGAAAATACTACAGCATTACAAAAAAGAAATTCCTTATGCTGTAGAAATAGAGACCGAAGAGTTTTTTGAAGATGACGAAATTATAAGAATGCGCGCTGTGATTATGGTAGAACGTGACTCTCAAAAGGGAATTATTATTGGTCACAAAGGATCCGCCCTTAAAAGAGTTGGTGTTGAGGCCAGAAAAGACCTAGAGAAATTCTTTGACAAACAGGTACATATAGAACTCTATGTAAAAGTAAATAAAAACTGGAGGTCTAATAGTCAACAGTTGCGCCGTTTTGGGTATCAGCAAAATTAAGAGCCCATATTTATAGCTAAATATAGTTAAACTAAGCAGTTGACTAGAGTCTGTAACCCTTCCTTAAAAATTAAGTAGTACTTTTGCAACAAATTTAGAAATATGAGCGCTATTGTAGCTATTGTAGGAAGACCTAATGTAGGAAAGTCTACCTTTTTTAACCGATTAATTCAAAGGCGTGAAGCCATTGTAGACGCGGTAAGTGGGGTGACAAGAGACCGTCACTACGGAAAGAGTGATTGGAATGGAAAGGAGTTTTCTGTCATAGATACTGGCGGCTATGTGCTAGGTAGCGATGATGTTTTTGAAAAAGAAATTGACCGCCAGGTAGAATTAGCCATAGATGAAGCAGATGCCATTATTTTTATGGTAGACGCAGAAACCGGCATCACTGGAATGGATGAAGATGTAGCCAGATTGTTGCGTAAGGTGAAGAAAAAGCCTGTGTTATTGGCGGTTAATAAGGTAGATAATTCAAAGCGTTTAGAAGACGCTGTAGAGTTTTACAACTTAGGATTGGGAGATTTTTATCCTATAGCTAGTATTAGCGGGAGTGGAACAGGTGAGTTGTTAGACGCCTTAGTTGACTTACTGCCAGAAGAATTAGAAAAAGACCCGGAAGATGAGTTGCCTAGATTTGCTGTAGTAGGGAGACCAAACGCAGGAAAATCTTCTTTTATAAACGCTTTAATTGGGGAAGATAGGTTTGTAGTAACAGACATTCCAGGAACCACTAGAGACAGTATAGATACTAAATACAACCGTTTTGGATTTGAGTTTAACCTGATAGACACTGCCGGAATTAGACGTAAATCCAAGGTGAGAGAAGACCTTGAATTCTACTCTGTTATGCGTTCTGTGCGTGCTATTGAGCACGCCGATGTATGTATTCTAATCCTAGACGCTACCCGTGGTTTTGACGGACAAGTAGAAAATATTTTCTGGTTGGCCCAAAGGAATAACAAAGGAATTGTGATTTTGGTAAATAAATGGGATTTGGTAGAAGACAAAGAGACCAATACCATAAAAGCCTATACCCAAAAGATTCATGAAGCCATTACTCCTTTTGTAGATGTGCCAATCGTTTTTATGTCTGTGCTTACTAAGCAACGTATTTTTAAAGCTATTGAAACAGCAGTGACTGTGTTTGAAAACAGATCTAAAAAAATAACGACTAGGAAGTTCAACGAGTTTATGTTGCCCCAGATTGAACACTACCCACCACCGGCTTATAAAGGCAAGTACGTTAAAATTAAATTTTGCACACAGCTGCCAACCCCATATCCTCAGTTTGCTTTCTTTTGTAACCTTCCACAATATGTGAGAGATCCATACAAGCGTTATTTAGAGAATAAAATTAGAGAGGAGTATGATTTTTCTGGAGTTCCCATCACCATTTTTATGCGCAAAAAATAAGAGACTTTTATTTTAAGGTTTTTAAACAAAAGCAGGCTAAACTTTATGGCATTTTTTATGTCTAAATAAAAAGTTTCCTTAAATATGTCTATGCGTTCTAAATTCACCTCCCTATTAATATTACTTTTTTGTTTTAGTGCCTTACAGGCTCAGGAATTCATCATTAAAGGCAAACTCTTAGACAAGCAAATGACAACGCCTTTAGACGCAGCTACGGTTTACGTAGAGACTGTAAAGGATTCTACTTTGATAGCTTACAGCATTACAGATGGTAAAGGAGGCTTTATTATAGAAGGTAAAACAGCAGAAAAGACATTGGTATTTTACGCTACTTTTAATGGCTATCAAAGCCTGCGTAAAGAAATTACAACAAAAAGCCAAATAGACTTAGGCACTCTTGCTTTAGAGGTTCAAGTAGAGTTACTTGGAGAGGTAATGATAGCAGCAGAACGCGTGCCTATAACGGTTAAAAAGGACACCCTAGAATTTAATGCTAGTTCTTTTAAAACTAGGCCAGACGCCACGGTAGAAGAGGTGCTTAGAAAACTACCAGGAGTGGCTATAGATGCCAACGGAACTATTACTGTAAATGGCCAGCAGGTAGATCAGGTACTGGTGAATGGTCAGGTGTTTTTTAGCAAAGATCCAAAGGTAGCTACTAAAAGTTTGCCTAAAGATATTATTGATAAAATTCAAATTACCAATACCAAAACCAAAACAGAGGAACGAACTGGAGACGACGCTCAGAGTGAAAATAAGACAATAAACCTCACTATTAGAGAAGATAAGAATAAGGGTTATTTGGCCCGAATGTCTGGGGGCTATGGAACAGATGAACGTTATCAAGCCAATGGATTAATTAATTATTTTAACAACAATAAAAGGGTGAGCGTGCTTGCTAGCAGCAATAATATTAACAATGCAGGCTTTTCCTATGACGAGGTTTTTGATATGCTTGGCGGCGGAGGTTCTACCAGACGCGGTTTTGGAGGGGGTGGTTTTGACGTGGGTGGTATAAACTTTGGTTTTGGACAAGGAATTTCTACTTCTTCTACACTAGGAGCTAGCTTTGCAGATGCTGAAAAAGGAAAATATGAAGTAGAAGGAAATCATTTTTTCTCCTATTCAGATTCTTATAATGATGAAGCCTCTTTTAGGGAGAATATTCTGCCAGATAGAAGGTTCTTTACAGAGAGAACCTCTAGATTTAAAGGAACCAACCAAAACAACAAAGGGAGTGCAGATTTAGAATTTAACCTTAATAAAAATTTAATTATTAGTTTTGAGCCAAACATTAATGTGGGGAATACTACCACAAACAATGACCAAAACACCTTGTCTAAAGACGCACTAGGCGCTCTTATTAACTCTAATAGGGTAAAGACAGCCAACAGATCTGACCTAAGGAGTTTCTCTAACCAATTTAGTCTCTTTCAAAAACTAGATACCATTGGGGGCTACGTTTCTTTAGATTTCGATGTGTCACAAAACAAAAATGAAAGCCTTACTAGTTTAAATTCTTTAAGAAAAATCTACGCAAACAATGAAGTAGAAGAAACTGTTTTAGACCAAGAAAAGATCTCGGACAATCTGACCAATGCCTATAACCTTGACTTTGAATACAGAAAAGCACTTTCAAAGGATATATTTTTTCAGGCCGGTATGGAGTATGACGTAAGTACAAGAGAGAATAAATTATCTGTATATGATTACGATTTAGCAAGTGCAGCCTATGCTAATTTTAATAATGTGCAGAGTTCAGACTTCACTTTTAAAACCATCCAAAGAACCCCTTCTATAGGACTGAGAAATAACAGTGAAAAATGGCGATTAAGACTCAGTGCAAGCTATACAGATGTTACTTTAAACAATGAAGATTTTTTACAAAATTTAGACTTCTCAAAATCTTATAGCAAGCTCCTTTTAAATTTATACAGCCGCTATAGCCTTGGAAAAAACAAGAGTCTAAGCCTGCGATATTCCAACAACTTAGATCTGCCTAATATTACTCAGTTACAGCCGGTTCCTAACTTAAATAACCCCCTAAATATTGTCATAGGAAATCCAGATTTGGATCCTGCTTTAAATCACTCAGTAGGGCTTAATTACAATAATTACAATTGGAGAGAACGCTCTGGTATTTTTGTGTATGCAGGGGCTACTTTTACAGACAACAGGGTGAGTGCAGTGACCACTACAGACGAGAGCTTCTTAAGAAACACCACTTTTACTAACGTAAACGGGAATTACAACGGATATTTTGGAGTGGGGTATTCAAAACAAATTAAGAAGGACAGTCTGTACATGATGAACCTCAATATTAGACCTAATGCCAATTTTTCTAAGAACGTAGGCTTTTCTAACGGTGAACTGTTAAAGACCACCTCTTATAGTCTCTCTCCCTCTGTGTCTACCTCTATTAATTTTAACGAGAAGTTTCAGATAGAGCCAGGCTACAGCCTTGGCTACTCTAGAAGCACTTATAATCTAAAAAATATTCCAGAAGTATCTATTTTAAACCACAATGCCACACTTAAGACCACTACTTTTTGGCCAGAAAATCTGGTTTGGGGAAATGACGTTACCTACAGTTACAACCCAAATGTAGGGCCAGGATTTGATAAGAATGCTTTTTTCTGGAATATGAGTATAGGGGTTCAAATGTTTAAAGATACTGCTACATTAAAACTTCTAGCTTATGATATTTTAAACCAAAACATCAATACCAGAAGAACTACAGCAGAAGACTATATAGAAGATTTTCAAGGAACGGTACTCCAGCAGTATTTTATGCTTAGTTTTAGTTTAAAGGTAGATAAGTTTGGAGGTCAAAAACCAGGAGACAATTCAGTGAGAATGTATAGATAGTAATTTGTTGATATTTAGAATTCAGTTAGTTACATAAAATTAAGCCCACACGCAACAGCTAACAATTCTCTAAAAATAAAGAGGTGCTTTTTAAAGCTGCCCCTTTATTTTTAAAAGCTCATCTTTTACATTTTCTAGTCTTTTTACCAGATCAAGATTGTCTAAGGTTTTGTTTTTAGAAACTTTTAAATGGGCTTTAGCGCCCACTAAGGTGTATCCTTTTTCTTTTACTAAATGGTAAATGACCCCCATATTTTTAACATCTTCTGGGGTAAATTTTCTATTACCCTTAGCGTTTTTTTTTGGTGTAAGGATATCAAAAGTATTTTCCCAAAAACGAATGAGAGAGGTGTTTACCTCAAAAGCCTTTGCTACTTCACCAATGCTGTAATATCTTTTATCTGGTAGGGGTAACATTAGTCTAATGATTGATTTTCTTGGTTGGCAAAACGCAGTAGGTTTTCAAATTCTTTAGGACTTAGCGTTCCAGTATAGAAATTTATAGGATTAATTCGCTGTTTGTCTTTCCATACTTCATAATGTAAGTGTGGTCCTTCTGAGCGTCCTGTGCTCCCTACATATCCTATAATGTCTCCTCTTTTAACTCTTTGTCCTCTTCTTGCATTGTATTGGCTTAGGTGGGCGTAAATAGTAATATACCCAAAGCCGTGTTCTATTCTAATGTGCTTTCCAAATCCAGTAGCGTTATTGTCTGCTCTAGAAATACGTCCATTTCCTGTAGCGTAAATAGGGGTGCCTCTTGGGGCTGTAAAATCCATACCCCAGTGTTTTTTACGAACCTTATTAAAAGGGTCAGAACGCCACCCAAAGCCAGAAGCCATTCTAGTTAAATCTTGGGTAGAGATAGGTTGAATAGATGGGATAGCAGACAATAATGCTTCTTTTTCAGAAGCTAAAGTGCTAATCTCATCTAATGACTTAGACTGAACTACCAGTTGTTTTTGTAGAATATCTAGTTTTTTTGCTGTGGCAGTAATCAGTTCAGAATACTCATACCCCTCTAGAGGCTTATATCTGTTTAAACCACCAAAACCAGCTTTTCTTTGTGCCTCTGGAATAGGGTTTGCCTCAAAATATACCCTGTAAATGGTATTGTCTCTACTTTCAATATTGTCTAAAACCAAAGCTGCTTGGTTCATTTTTTTATTGAGCTGTTCAAATTGGAATTCCAAATTTAAAAGCTCTCTAGACAGGCTTAATTCTCTTGGGGTATTGACTAGTGAGGTATTTAATAAGAACAGTAAGCCTATCATACCAAAGAGGAAAGAAGCCAAAATAAATAGCATCAATTTTTTTAGACGCGTAGTTTTCTTTTCCGCAATTTTGCGGTAAGAGAGCGTCTCTGAGTCGTAATAGTATTTTACCTTAGACATCTGTAGAAATTATGCTATTTTTGTGCCGTTATAAGTAGCTTCAAAACAAATATAAACATTGTTTTTCTATCCCCTAATTTTTTAGAAAAACCTTAAGATTTGTTTATTTTGTATTTGAGTATTAAACAGTGAGCTACAAGGGAATGAAATGATAATAAGTGCCTATGAAATCTCAAGATATTAGAGCTGAGTTTTTAAATTTTTTTAAAGAAAAAAATCACAGAATAGTCCCTTCATCTCCTATGGTGATTAAGGATGATCCCACCCTGATGTTTACCAACGCAGGGATGAACCCTTTTAAGCCTTATTTCTTAGGAAATACCCACCCCAATGACCAGCGAGTAGCGGACACACAAAAATGTCTTAGGGTTAGTGGAAAGCACAATGATTTGGAAGAAGTAGGAAAAGATACTTACCACCACACCATGTTTGAAATGTTAGGGAATTGGAGTTTTGGAATTCCTAAGAATGACACTGAAGGATATTTTAAAAAAGAGGCCATTAGTTGGGCATGGGAACTGCTTACAGGCGTTTTTAAAATTGATCCTTCTTGGCTTTATGTGACTGTTTTTGAGGGGTCTAAAGATACAGACCAATTAGAAATGGATGCTGAAGCCTTATCTTTATGGAAAAAAATTGTACCTGAATCTCAGATTTTATTTGGAAATAAAAAAGATAATTTTTGGGAAATGGGAGACCAAGGACCTTGCGGGCCTTGTTCTGAAATTCATATTGATATTCGCTCTGTAGCAGAAAAAGAAAAAATTTCTGGCGCTAGTTTAGTGAATATGGATCACCCGCATGTAGTGGAGATTTGGAACTTGGTATTTATGCAGTTTAATAGAAAAGCCAATGGAATTCTTGAGCCATTACCAGCCAAGCATGTAGACACAGGAATGGGCTTTGAGCGACTCTGTATGGTGCTACAAGGCGTCAAGTCCAATTATGACACAGATGTTTTTACTCCTGTAATAAAGGAAATTGAAATTATTAGTGGCGCTACTTACGGCCATACAGAAACAACAGATATTGCCTTTAGGGTGATAGCAGATCATATAAGAGCCGTTGCTTTCTCAATTGCAGACGGACAACTACCTAATAATAATGGTGCAGGTTATGTCATTAGAAGAATTCTCAGAAGGGCTATCCGTTATGGTTTTACCTTTTTAGACAGCAAGGAGCCCTTTATGTTTAAGCTGGTTAATGTGCTCTCCAGAACCATGGGAGATTCTTTTCCAGAGCTGGTATTGCAAAAGCAACTCATTGAAAATGTGATTAAAGAAGAGGAGCAATCTTTTTTAAGAACGCTAGATCAGGGCTTGCTTTTATTAGACAGCCTCATTCTCACAGCTCATAATAAGGTATTGTCTGGAGAGAAAGCCTTTGAGTTATATGACACCTATGGTTTCCCTATAGATCTAACAGCACTCATTTTATCTGAACGTGGATATACATTAGATCAAACTGGTTTTGAAAAGTCTATGCAAGCGCAAAAACAGCGTTCTAGAGCCGCCTCTGAGGTGGCTAAAGAAGACTGGGTAGTTTTACTAGAAGATGACACCCAGGAGTTTATAGGTTATGACTTATTAGAAACCCAAGTAAAGATTGCTAAGTATAGAAAAGTGGTTTCAAAAAAAGAGGGAGAAATGTACCAATTGGTATTTAATCTAACTCCTTTTTATCCAGAAGGAGGAGGCCAAGTAGGAGATAAAGGGTACCTGTCTGCCCCAAACGGAGACATTACATACATCATAGACACCAAGAGAGAGAACAATGAAATTATTCATTTCTCTAGTACCTTACCAAAAGATTCAAGCCATTCTTTTAAGGCCTCTGTAGATCAGAGACAAAGGGACAGGACTTCAAAAAACCATACAGCTACCCATTTACTGCACCAGGCACTAAGGGCTATTTTAGGAATACATGTAGAGCAAAAAGGATCTGCAGTACACTCTAAATACCTGAGATTTGACTTCTCTCATTTTTCTAAAGTGACAGAGCAGCAGCTTTCAGAGATTACACACTATGTAAATGCTAGAATTGAGGCTCATATTCCTTTAGAAGAGAACAGAAACGTCCCTATTGCTGAGGCACAAGCCAGTGGTGCTATGGCACTTTTTGGAGAGAAATATGGAGATACGGTAAGAAGTATTCGTTTTGGTAAATCTATTGAGCTCTGCGGGGGCACTCATGTTAAAAACACAGCAGACATTTGGCAATTTAAGATTAAATCTGAAACGGCAGTAGCCTCTGGAATTAGAAGAATAGAAGCCATTACAGCAGACGCTGTAAAGGACTATTACCAGCATACAGACCAGACGCTTCAACAAATTTTAGCGCAATTACAAATTCATACTGACCCCCTTGCTGCCATTACTAAATTGCAGGAAGAGCACCAACAGTTAAAAGCAGCATTTGCCATATTGCAGAGAGAAAAGGCAGGGGATATTGGCAAAGAATTAAAGGCAGCCTTTTTAGAGGTAAATGGGGTGCGATTTCTAGCTGCAGAGGTAGCTTTAGACGCTGCAGCCATGAAAGATTTAAGTTTTGAGTTAGGAGCTAACAGTGAAAACACTTTTTTATTACTAGGATCTACCCATGAAGATAAGGCCCTACTGAGCTGTTATATCTCAAAGGAGTTAGTGGCTCTTAAATCACTCAATGCCTCTTTGGTGGTGCGTGAATTAGGAAAGTATATTCAAGGAGGGGGTGGTGGCCAAGATTTCTTTGCCACTGCTGGAGGTAAAAACACAGCAGGAATTTTAGAGGCCATAGCACACGCCAAGGATTATGTAAGTGCATAATTAAATAAAGGCAGATGAAGCATAATAAAAGCTTAGAGCATATCTACTAAAATAAACTGCCTATTTGGTTTAGAGATAGTAATTGGAGGATGTTTTAAATCTATGTGATTATTAGATTAATACAAAGTAATATATGGAATTTCAAACAAAAATGAGCATTCCCCCTTCCCAGACTCCAATAGATTACCACAGTAAAATATTGTTGATGGGATCTTGCTTTAGTGACCATATGGCTACAAAATTTGAGCAGGCTCAGTTTCAGTGCTTGGCCAATCCTTTTGGTGTGGTTTTTCACCCCATGGCTTTGGCTTCACTTTTTAAGAGGGCAGCTGCTCAGGAGTTTTTTGTAGTGTCTGATCTTTTCTTTAGCCAAGATGGTTGGCATTCTTTTTATTTTCACTCTTCTCTGAGTCATCCTTCCAAAGAAGAAGTGCTTAAAAAGGCCAACCAAGCCTTAGGCTTACTATATGTGTTTTTAACAAGCGCCACTCATATATACGTTACTTTGGGTACTGCTTGGGGGTATACATTAAAAAAAAATCCAGATTTTTGGGTGGCAAATTGTCACAAGCAAGCCGCTTCTATTTTTGACAAAAAACTGGCAAGTCCTTTAGAAATAGCAGCTGCTTTAGATCAAATTCAAGAGAGTATTAACTTTCTAAATCCAAATGTCCAGCTGTTTTTTACAGTCTCTCCAGTTCGTCATTTAAAAGATGGTTTTGTAGAGAATAATAGAAGCAAAGCCCAACTAATTCAGGGAGTACATACACATATTGAAAATGAAAATAATGCTTTGTCAGTTCACTCTTTAGAATCTAAGGCTGCAGTTAAGAAAGACAATAAAAGCAAAAAAAAGAGGACAATGGGCCAAACCCTTTATTTCCCTGCTTATGAAATTCAGATGGACGAGCTAAGAGACTACCGCTTTTACGCTGCAGATATGTTACATCCCAGCCCTTTAGCAGTTCAATATATTTGGGAGCGCTTTAAAGATTATGCATTGGCAAGGCATGCCCTTCTTACCTTGGAGCAGGTAGAAAAAATACAAAGGGGTTTAGACCACATACCTTTTAAGCCTAAGGCCACTGCTCATTTAGCTTTTATAGTAAGCTTACAATCTCAAATAAGTAGTTTACAAAAAGAGTACCCTTGGATGTTTAGAGAATAGAATTTTACATTTCATAAAGAGCTTATAGAAGGATTACCTATTTGTCATTAAGATCACTGTCTATTGTTTTTTTGGAGGGTATTGTGATAGAATTTCGTTGACAAATTTCTGAATAATTTCTTGTTTTTTTATAGGGTCACTGCTGGGCTCTAATAAACCCACTCCGCTTCCTTGCCAAATGAGTCTCTTGTTTTTAGTTTCAATAAGGTCTATAAATAAGCGCCCTTCTGCTCTAGTAGAAATTTGAGTAGTTTGCATGCCCATTCCAGGCCAAAACCATGGATTCCATCCCCATCCCCATCCCATGCCATTGTTGTTATAGATGTCTATTTTAGATTCTTCTTTAGTGAAAATATTTACTAAAATATCTGGCTGTTCAGAGGGTCTAAAGCCTTTGGATTGTAAGCTGGTTTCAATAGCTTTTAAAATTCTTTTTTTGTCTAAATCAGAAATTTGAACCTGGTCTATACCTTTTTTATAAAAGGCATAGGATCTGTAATTCTCAAAATTTACGAGCGGGTCGTAATCTGCAATCACTTTAATGCTGCTGCAGCTATTTAAAACACTTAAGATTAAAAGGGACATGCTTAAAAGAATTATTTTTTTCATGATAGTTGCATTTAAGTGATTTTTTTCCAGTTCAATATTTTCATTAAAAATAGGCTATTTCACAGATTTATAACAAAGAATCTATTTCTAAAATACAATAAGTATGCCAAGTTTTGCGGCTATTTATTTGACACGGTAAGGCATTATATTTTATTGTCTGTTAGTCATTGAATCATAGCCATAAGGACAATGTCTACAATTACTTTCACAGCAATAACCTCTTTTTAAATGATATTGAGTGGTAAAAACTCGGTAACCACTAGGGTCGTAATAAAAATCTCCTTCCTCAATAGGAATGTATTTTTTCATGGAATAAAATTACAATTTTTAAGCATATTTCTGTAACTATCTGTTGAGTTCTCTGTGATTTTTTCTTTGGATTAAGTGTAAGGGGCTATCTTTGTACAGGCCTACATTACAACTGCATATTTTGAATGAAACTGCCACATATACAACTATAGACCTTCCTATTTTAAAAGAAAAGGGAGTGCAACTCACTGTAAAGAGAGAAGATTTGTTGTTTCCTGAGATTTCTGGTAATAAATACAGAAAGCTCAAATACAATTTGCTGGCAGCTAAAGCAGCAAAGCAGCGCACGCTGCTGACCTTTGGTGGTGGTTTTTCAAACCACATTGCCGCCACAGCGTTTGCAGGAAAACACTATGGTTTTCAAACCATTGGCGTGATTAGAGGGGAAGAGTTAGCACATGGCCCTTTAAACCCCACCCTAGCTTTGGCTTTGAATAACGGCATGCATTTGCATTTTATCTCCAGAGAAGATTACCGCAGAAAAGAGCATCTAGATTTTATAAAAAACTTAGAAGCGGCATTTGGGACTTTTTATTTACTTCCGGAAGGAGGAACCAATGCATTGGCAGTGAAAGGCTGTAGTGAAATGATCCACGCTTTAGACCAGCGTTTTTCTCATATAGCTGTTTCAGTAGGAACAGGAGGCACCCTTGCAGGGATTAGTAAAGCTGCTTTTCCCCACCAAGAAGTTCTTGGATTTTCAGCTTTAAAAGGTGATTTTTTGCAAAAAGATATTCGTAATTTTACATCAGAGAAAAATTGGCGTTTGCTGCTTGATTTCCATTTTGGAGGTTACGCTAAAATTCAACCAGATTTGATAGCCTTTATAAATAACTTTAAAGCAGCAACACAACTTTCATTAGATCCTATTTATACAGGAAAAATGGCCTTTGGTCTTTTAGAAATGATCAAAAATGACCACTTTAAGCCAGGCAGTGACATTTTAATGGTACATAGCGGGGGCCTACAAGCCATAAAAGGAATAAATAATATTTTAGAAAAAAAGGGAGAGGCCTTGTTGCTATGAAAGGACCATCATTTTTTATACTTTGTTTTATGAGCTTGCTACTTACGGGTTGTTTTGCTAAAAAGAAACGCTCTTATGCAAAAGGAGCGGCTAGAAACTCAGAGCGCTCTACCAGAGAAAAGAATGGACAGGACTCAGCAACTCCATTTACTTTTAATTCTGCAGAGGATTATATTGCCACATTTGCACCAATAGCCATTGAGGAAATGGAACAATACGGTATTCCTGCAAGCATTACTTTGGCCCAAGGCTTATTGGAAAGCGGGGCAGGCAGCAGCCACTTAGTTAAAAAGTCTAACAATCACTTTGGAATTAAATGCCATACTACCTGGAAAGGGCTTTCTACCACCCATGACGATGACCAGAAAGGGGAGTGTTTTAGAAAGTATATTCACCCAAGAGAATCTTATAGAGACCATAGTTTATTTCTGATAAATGGCCGTAGGTATGCTTTTTTGTTTGACTATAAAATAACAGATTATAAATCTTGGGCAGAGGGTTTAAGAACAGCTGGTTATGCCACAGACCCAAAATATCCTGCCAAGTTAATAAAGCAGATAGAAAACTATAGGTTAGATCAATATGACCAACCTAAAGCCTTAAAAAGATTAAGCCGCAGGCAGGTCAGCTCCGCTCAGACCAAACAGCAACTTTATAAAGAACAAAGCGCTAATTCTCAATCTTTTTACAAGGTTCAGAATGGAGACACTTTATTTAGTATTTCAAAGAAATACGGTCTTAGTGTGAGGGATTTACAAGTCTTAAATGATTTAGAAGGTACTACTATTAGGGAGGGAGATCAATTAAAAATTAGCTTAAAATAAGCATATGAATTACCAAAGAAGCAGCGCTCTTTTTGCAGCAGCGCAACAGTATATTCCAGGCGGTGTTAATTCACCAGTAAGGGCTTTTAAGGCCGTAGGAGGAACCCCTATTTTTGTATCGCATGCCAAAGGAGCTTATTTATATGACGTAGACGGCAATAGGTATGTAGATTTTATTTCTTCTTGGGGGCCTTTAATTTTGGGGCATGCCTATGAGCCTGTTATTAATGCAGTCATTGAAAAAGCCAAATTAGGCACCTCTTTTGGAATGCCCACCGCCATTGAAACAGAATTGGCAGCCTTGGCTGTGAAAATGGTTCCGGGCATTGACAAAATTAGATTTGTCAATTCTGGAACAGAGGCATGCATGAGCGCTATACGTTTGGCCAGAGGCTTTACGGGGAAAGATAAAATCATAAAATTTAAGGGCTGTTATCACGGTCACTCAGACGCTTTTCTTATTCAGGCAGGATCTGGTGCCGTTACTTTTGGAGCACCCAGTAGCCCTGGGGTAACCAAAGGAACAGCAAAAGACACCCTTTTAGCAGATTATAACGATTTAGAAGGAATTTACCAATTGGTAGAAGAACACAAAAGAAGTATTGCTGCAATCATTATTGAACCTGTTGCGGGAAATATGGGTTGTATATCTCCCTCTCAGGCTTTTATTCAGGGGCTCAGATCTATCTGTACTAAGGAGGATATTTTATTGGTCTTTGATGAGGTGATGACTGGTTTTAGACTGGCTGCTGGTGGTGCCCAAGAGCTATTAGATGTGAGGGCAGACATCCTGTGTTTTGGAAAAGTAATTGGGGGTGGTTTGCCCGTGGGAGCTTTTGCTGCCAAGACAGAAATTATGAGTCACTTAGCGCCAGAAGGAGCCATTTATCAAGCGGGAACCCTCAGTGGCAATCCTCTAGCTATGAGTGCAGGTTTAGCTATGCTGCAGGCTTTGGATCTAGAGCCTCAAATATTTAAAAGTTTGGCAGAAAAAACAGCCTATCTTCACAAAGGGATGGAGGCTGTTTTAGTGCGCCATAAAATTCCCCATACTATTAACAGGGTAGGGTCTATGATGTCTGTTCACTTTACAACTGAAGCAGTAATAGACTTTTCAACTGCTGCACTAGGAGACAACGAAACTTTTAAAAAGTATTTTCACGGCATGTTGTCATGTGGGGTTTATTTACCGCCCTCTGCCTATGAGAGTTACTTTTTAAATGACGCTATTTCCTATGCAGATTTAGATTTTACCATTGCGGCGTTAGAATCTATAGCAGACCGTTTAAAATAATTCAGTAGCTACCGTTTTTTATTGGACCTTCTCATGCGCCTCTGCTTCATTTTTGCTCCTTTTTTAGTAAGGCTTCTTTCCCATTTCTCATATTGAGTAGTGGTTAAAATAGATTTCATGGCTTTCTTGTGCGCTATTTTTTTGTCTAATTGCGCCATATTTTTTTCATAGCCTGTTGTCATTTGAGATTTTTTATTTTCTTTTAAACGGCTATCTCTTTGCGCATTTCTTTCGTTGGCTTCTTTTAAAAATAACTTTTCTACAGCCTTTTGTTGTTTGTTGTCTAAGTCTAAGGTCAATTCCATGCGTTTTGTTTGTATGGCTGCTTGTTTTTCTGGGGTTAATACTTCTTTTTGTGAAAATCTGCCCTCTTTAGAGCCTCTATGGTTCTGACTACTATTTTCTTGGGCACTCAAGCTCATAACGGCTGTTAGAAAGAGAAGTGAAAGGATTGCTGTTTTTTTCATCTTAAATTTGTTTAAAGTTTGTATTAAGACAATTCATTTTATAAATAGTTTAATTCTAAAGGGCATTTTGGCAGGTTTTTAACATCTATATGGTTGCTGCTTTTTTAATTTTTTAAATAAAAGGCAAAAAAAAGGGAGGCTAAAAGCCTCCCTTAAAAGAAATGGTTTGGTAGGTTATTTAGGATCTAAAATGTGATCTATTCTTGCAATGGCGTCTTGAAGGTGGTATTTAGTCATGGTATTTGCGGCATTTCCCAAGCCACTTCTAAGTTGCGCTCTTAGGGTCACTAACTCTCCTCTTGCTACTGAACGAATGTCAGATTGAGAGGTGTTTACCGCAGTAGATTTTTGATAACCTCCGTAATCTGGAAGTTTTTTTTGATTTTCCGCAGTCATGAGGTATTCAAGGCGTTCAATATGCCCTTTCTGTAAGTTTCTTCTGTAGGTGTCAATAGAACGTCCTGAATATATTTCAGACCAAATGCCTCTTCTGAGTTCAGACATCATTTGAGTAAGGGTGTACGCCTTACTGCCCATGGCAGTCTCATGCTCTATAAGTCTGGCCATTTTACCTAGGCTTAAAACATTGTGAAGTGTTCTCACCTGCATGGCTCTAATACGGTCTACAGTTCCTGAGTACTCTGTTTTAGAGAAAATCTCTTGGTCCAACATCCACTCTGGAGTATCAAACAATTCTGCTTGTAAGAATTTCATAGCGTCTCGCTGATGTTCTTTGGCTACTGGCGTATATACAGCTCCTTCTTGTTCATAGGTTTTGTGATTTTCGTAAACCCCTCCAATATTGTTAGAGACATGTCCCATGTAGCGGTTAAATTGAGAGAGAACCTGCTCATAAAGCGTTTGTAAATCATCGTAGTCTTTTCCGTTTTCTGCGGTCCACTTTATTAAATTTGGAACTATTCTCTGAAGGTTTTTAATTCCGTAGGTACTAGCTTTCATTGCATTGTCACCTAAGTCTTCTGTCTGAGAGCTAGGATCTACAACATCTCCTGCTTGTTGGCTACCAAATCTGTAAAGAGGGTCTCCGTCATGGGCCAAAATCCAGCTGTTTAACACAGGTTTTTCTTCTTCTGCTGTTTTGTCAAGAATAGGTCTGTATCCCCATTCTACAGCATATTTGTCATAAATTCCAATATTTGGCATAAGGGCTACTCCTTTGTCTTCTGGTTGTGCTACGTAATTAAAACGCGCATAATCCATAATAGAGGGTGCCGTTCCAAATTTACTGGTAAAACTAGCAGACCTTAACGAATCTACAGCATATGCAGCACTGCTACCCATATTATGTGGCAAACCAAGGGTGTGTCCTACTTCATGAGAAGAGACAAATTGGATGAGACGGCCCATCACTTCATCTTTAAAGGATACGCCTTGAGCTTCTGGATTAATTGCAGCTGTTTGTACAAAGTACCAGTTGCGCAATAAACTCATTACGTTGTGGTACCAGTTAATATCTGATTCTAATATCTCACCACTTCTAGGGTCGCTTACATGGGGTCCGTTGGCGTTAGGAATGGGCGACGCCAAATAACGCACTACAGAATAACGCACGTCTTCTGGAGACCATTCTGGGTCTTCTTCTACTGTAGGTGGGTCCATAGCTATAATAGCATTTTTAAAACCAGCAGCTTCAAAAGCTACTTGCCAGTCCTCTATTCCCTTCTTAATGAAAGGCACCCATTGTTTTGGAGTGGCTCTATCTACATAGTATATAATTTGTTTCTTAGGCTCTACTAGCTCACCTCTATTGAATTTTTCAATATCTGCTTCTTTTACCTCTAATCTCCATCTATCTAGGAATTTAACGGTTTTACTTTCTTGTGCTCCTAAACCATAATCTACTTGTTCACTTTCAAACCATCCTACTCTTCGGTCAAAATAGCGGCGCTTCATGGGTTCCTTAGGTAATAAAATCATAGAATTATTAATCTCTACAGAAATAGATCCCAAACTGCTGTTAGAAGGTGGTTCGCCTGAAAAATATGTTTTTACGTGTCTGGCTTCAATATTTAAGGGATAACTTTTTAAACTCTCTATAAAGCTTCTGTCACTATCTAATCTGCTAACTTTATATTTTTTTTTATAAGACTCTGGCATGCCAAGTGCATTTACGTCTTTATTAAAAAGATCAGTGACATTAATAACGGTAGCAGTAACAATAGAGTCTTTTCTATTAGATTTTACATCAAAAGAATACAATACAGGTTCAAAATTGGAATTCACTACCGCTTCTTTTACAGGTAGCGAGTCATTGGCCACCACGTCATGACTTACAATTCTGAGATAGACCTTATTCCCTTTTTTTTCCCATCTCATGACTTGGGTATTTATTTTACCACCTCCAAAACCTATACCAGCCGCTGTTTTTGCAATGCGGCTTACCATAAGCATTTCTCTTCCCATAAGAGAATCTGGAATTTCATAGAAATACTCCTCTTTAATTTTGTGAACATCAAAAAGACCTTTATCTGTTTTGGCGTCTTTAGTAATGACCTTTGAATAAGCTTGAGGCTCAGTTTTCTCTGCTTTTGCAGGCGCTTCAGAAGGAGTTTTTGTCTTAGATTTTTTCTTGAATATCTGAGCCTGAGCACTGCCTATACTACCCACAATAAGGCAAGTCAAGAGCAAAGATTTGAAGTTTTTTTTAGTCATGTGTGTATGTATTTTGTTTTTAGCTTTTCAAATAACCGAAAAATTGCTTTACTGAAATGTTAAGGAAATCACAAGAAACTGCCATTTTGAATTTTATAAACAGAAATTAAATGAGTCAATTACAGTTTAAAAAAGCAAAGGAATTATAAACTCAAAAAGAAGAATTAATAACAAAACAGCCACCAAATTAAGTATAATACCAGCCTTTACCATGTCTTTCACTTCTATAAAACCACTGGCAAATACAATGGCGTTTGGAGGAGTGGCCATAGGAAGCATAAAAGCACAGCTGCTAGCCATAGTAACAGGTATTAGTAAATAAACAATTGGAATACCCAAACCAATGGCAATTCCAGCTACTACAGGGGCTAAGACTGCAACTAAGGCCACATTACTCATGAGTTCTGTCATAAAAAGCATAAGTACAATTAAGAGTCCTGCTGTCATACTAACGCTAAAATTACCAGCTGCAATGGCTTGTGAAACCCGGTCTACAATTCCAGTAACGGACATTCCATTTGCCAGGGCTAGACCTCCTCCAAACAAAATTAAAATACCCCATGCTAGTTTTTCTGTATCTTTCCATTGTAGTATGAAATCTCCTTTTTTAAGATTGAAAGGAATTGAAAATAAGGCAATAGCAGCAAATATACTAATCATGGTGTCTGTAAGCCCTAAATTAGGGAGTGCAGCGTTTATAAGGGTTCTGAAAATCCAAAGAGAGACGGTCACTCCAAAAATAACCAACACCATTTTTTCTTTAGGGGCTGTTGGGCCTAATTTCTCTAATTCATTTTTTATGACCTCTTTAGAAGCAGTAAAATTTAAACCCTTGCTGGGAAAAATTAGGTGTACTAAGGTAATGTAGCTTAAGGCAATCATAATAATGGAGAAAGGCAATCCAAATGCCATCCATTTAAGAAATGAAATTTCTATTTGGTATTCGTTTTCTAAAAGTCCAATTAAAATAGAATTTGGAGGGGTTCCAATCACTGTGGCAATGCCTCCTGCATTAGCAGAAAAAGCAATACCCAGCATGACACTTATAGAAAAATTTTTATCTTTTTGAGTAAAGCCATCTGAATCATCTACAAGTAGCTTAATTACAGACATAGCAATGGGAAGCATGACTACGGCAGTGGCCGTATTGCTTATCCACATGCTTAAAGCGGCTGTAGCAATCATAAAACCCAAGACCACTTTATTGGGTGTGGTACCTGTTATTTTAATAATGTTAAGGGCTATTCTTCTGTGAAGGTTCACTTTTTCTAGAGCCAAAGCCATGACAAAGCCACCAAAAAAAAGAAAGATGATTGGACTTCCGTAATTATTACCCACCTCTGCAATGGGCATAATATCTAACAAGGGAAAAAGCAACAAGGGGAGCAGGGCAGTTACAGAAATAGATACGGCTTCACTGAGCCACCAAATTACCATCCATAAGGCTACTGCTATGACAGCGTCTCCTTCTTTGCTCATAAGAGGGGTGGGTAATAAGAGTACTATTAAAAATAATATAGGGCCTAAAAAAAGTCCTAGGCGTTTACTTGTATTCATCTCTAAAAAAATTTAGCCTAAGCTAGCTTTTTTTAGAGAGAATTAACAAATACTTTAGGAAATTCTAAGATTCTTTTATAGAACAGATTAGAACATCGGCCTGTTTGGCCACAAGAACAAGATTTAATTTAGTGAGGGCCTTTATAGACCTATCCCATGCTTTGCCACTGAGAGCACTGGTGTTTTTTAAGTCTAAAAGGGGGGTAGTGCCGGTCTTTTTAAGAAGTTCAAATATTAATTTTTCGTCATCTGAAAGCGTTATAGTTTTTCTTTCTGGGCGCATTTGAGGGAAGAATAACACCTCCTGAATAGAAGCGTTGTTAGTCATGAGCATGACAAGACGGTCTATCCCAATCCCTATACCAGAGGTAGGGGGCATTCCGTATTCTAAGGCTCTTAAAAAGTCTTGGTCTATAAACATTGCCTCGTCATCTCCTTTTTCTGAAAGAGCTAATTGGTCTTCAAATCTGGCTCTTTGGTCAATAGGGTCATTCAGCTCAGAATAAGCGTTGGCCAACTCTTTTCCATTAACCATGAGTTCAAAGCGCTCTGTAAGTGATGAGTCTGAGCGGTGTTCTTTGGTAAGAGGGCTCATTTCTTTTGGATAGTCTGTAATAAAAGTAGGTTGTATATAGTGGTGCTCACAACATTCTCCAAAAATTTCATCAATTAATTTACCTATACCCATACTCTCACTCACTTCTATTTTTAAGGATTTTGCTACGCCTGCTAAGGCGTCTCTATCTAAGCTCGCCACCTCATGTCCGGTGTGAATCTTAATGGCTTCTAAAATGGGAATTCTAGGGTATGGCGCTTTAAAATCTATGATATTTTCCCCTACTGTAATGGCAGTAGCTCCGTTAGATTCTACTGCAATGGTCTCTAAAAGTTTTTCTGTGGTGTCCATCATCCAGAGGTAGTCTTTGTAGGCAACATATAATTCCATGACCGTAAATTCTGGATTGTGGGTGCGGTCCATGCCTTCATTTCTAAAATCTTTAGAAAACTCGTAAACCCCGTCAAAACCACCTACAATTAATCTTTTTAAGTATAACTCATTGGCCACTCTTAAATAGAGGGGCATGTTTAGAGCGTTGTGGTGTGTGACAAATGGCTTTGCAGAAGCACCCCCAGGGATGGGTTGTAGTATAGGCGTTTCCACCTCTAAGTAGCCGCTATCATTAAAAAACTTACGAATGCTATTGGTGATTTTTGTTCTTTTAATAAAGGTATCCTTCACCTTGGGGTTTACTATTAAATCTACATAGCGTTGTCTGTATCTGAGTTCTGTGTCTTGAAACTCATCGTGTACTTTTCCTTCCGCATCTGTTTTTGGCAATGGCAATGGCCTTAGAGCTTTGCAAAGAAGTGTAAAATTTCTAACTAAGATTGTTTTCTCACCTACCTGGGTGGTAAATAAGACGCCTTCAATGCCTAGAATATCTCCTAAGTCTATTAGCTTTTTAAATACTTCGTTATATAAAGATGAATCTGGTGTGCGGTCTATTTCATCTCTATTAAAATATAATTGAATGCGTCCTTTGCTGTCTTGAATTTCAGCAAAAGAAGCTTTTCCTTGTAGCTTTTTTCTCATTACCCTACCAGAAACTACTACGCTTTTACCGGTTTCATAATAGTTTTCAATGTCAGATGACATGGTGTTTACAGGGTATAAAGCTGCCGGATAAGGATCAATTCCTAAAGCCTTTATTTTGGCTAATTTTTCTCTTCTTACAATTTCGTGTTCAGTCAGTTGCATGGGTGATAATTAAAGAGGTAAATATATGAACTTAGTGTGAAATATGCAGCCCTCTTGTAACAATATAAGGCTTGTTGCGTCTAAAGCGTATTACATTATTTTTTTTAAATTTTGAGTATGAGTTTTTGGCGGGTTTTATTGGCTATTCTTTTTCCACCGCTTTCAGTAATTGGAAGGGGCTGTGGCTCCATTCTCATAGTTTTTTTACTAACCTTGTGTGGTTGGGTGCCTGGAGTGATTGCAGCCTTAGTGATTTTGAATAATCCAAATGATTAAAATAATGCCTTAAATCTTATATTTGTTCTATGAACAAAAAGATTGCTTTAGAGGATTTAGGCCTTAAAGATTACAAAGAAGCTTGGGAACACCAAGAAGCTCTTTTTGCCCATACAGTTGCTGTTAAAGTAAACAATAGAAGAAATGGCGGCACAGACCCTACTCCCAATCACTTTATATTTGTAGAACACCCCCATGTTTTTACACTGGGTAAAAGTGGTGACATTTCTAATTTATTAGCCTCTAGTGCAATGTTAAAAGAGAAGGGCGCTAGCTTTTATAAAATAAATAGAGGGGGAGACATTACCTATCACGGCCCAGGGCAAATTGTGGCCTATCCTATTTTAGATTTAGAAAACTTTTTTACAGATATTCATAAATACCTGCGCTTGTTGGAAGAATCTGTCATTCTTACGCTTGCTCATTATGGAATTGTAGGCAGCCGTTCTCCGGGAGAAACAGGTGTTTGGTTAGATGTGGGCACTCCTTTTGCTAGAAAAATATGTGCCTTAGGCGTTAGGGCCAGCCGCTGGGTAACCATGCATGGTTTGGCGCTAAATGTCAATGTAGATTTAGGTTATTTTGACCTTATGATTCCCTGCGGAATTAAAGGCAAGGCGGTGACTTCTATGGCTGCTGAATTGGGAGGTATTCCACAAGATATTGAAAAGGTAAAATCATTATTACTTCAAAATTTCTTAGCCCTTTTTGAGGGGTCTTTATAAGGAGCTGTTATTGAAGTTCCATTCCTTGCATAGAATGATGGGTAAAGCTCTTTCTTGTTTTAGTTGCTAATTTTATATACAATTAGGGAGTTCTCATTGTCCTTGGTCAATATTTCTAGATTTCCATCTAAATCCATATCTACTAAATCTATGGCTTCACTTCCAAATACAGGAAACTTGTGAATGGGAGTCAGGTTTTCATTATAGAGATAGACCTTGTTATTTTGAATATCTGTAATGGAGATATAGATTTTTTTATTGATATCAAAAATTTTTGGGAGGGTATATACACCAAAATCTAGGACAGCCTTTTCTCCTTTGCTAAATAATATGTTGTCTTCTAACACTACTAATTGGTTTTTGTAATGAGTAGTTTTATGAGTGGCATTTACTCTTAGGGACTTTGTTTTTTCCTTTCCGTCAGGGTCTATTTGAATGAGGTTTCCTTTTAAATCTGTAAATGCAAAAGTTCCTTCATACAGCATGATTTCATTATCTGAAAAAGCGTACTTTCTTGTATTTTTAATTCTGGTTTCCCCCGTTCTGCCTAAGAGGTCTATTTGGCCGTTAATCCCCCTTAAAACTATAAAATCAGCTCCCTTTATTTTAAAGTGTTTGGGCGCTTCTATTAGCTCACTATTGGTTTTGCTAAAAGTAAATCCTTTTACTTTTTCTCCTCTGTTGTCATACATATAGATGTTTTTCCCCTGAGAAAAAACAAAACGGTATTCTCTTGTACTGTCATAATCAAAGACTGATAGAGCTCCTAGGGAAGCTCCCTTAAAATTTTGTTTAAAGGGTTTTACTTCTGTACCGTTTCTGTCTATAATAAGCCATTGGTCCTCTGTTGTGAATGCGAGTTGTAACCGCCCATTTTTATAAATATCTACTTGTACTACTTTTCCTTGAATGGGGCTGTTGAGCTGTTTTTTCCAAAGTAGTTTCCCTTTGTTATCTATAAGGTATAACAGGTGCTTCTGATCCTGTACTAAAATATCTTGCTCTTTGTTTTTATGGTTTTCTACCCATTGAAGCGTTTTCCCTAAAGGAGCCTCTAAATTGACAGTAAATAAGGGAGTAACAGAAGTTTCATTTAATGTAGGAGCAATTTCTAATATTGCTAAATGTTGGTGAAAAAAACCTTGGTCTGCCACCCACTGAGAAGCAAAGACTTCTAAATGGTCTTTTTTATTGCTACTAGTCAATAAAAACTGGTAAGGTTCACTTGCTTTGAAGGGGCTTTTATGAGACTCATAAAATAATAAACTGGAATTCTCTGCAAGTGTTTCCTTTGATTTTATGTAAGCATGGTTGTTGGCTAGAGTTGTCTTGGTGTTCATATTTCCAATTACGGTTTGAATATCTGATAGGCTAGAGCCCACAACAAAACTTTGGTCTATTAGACACCCAAAGTTGGCTTGGACTTTGTCTATTAGGGGAGAAAAAATGTCACTAATAATTTCACCCATGTTCATTTGGTGTATGGAGGTTCCTTGGTAGGTGACAACAGCTCTTTTTTGCTTCATTAAAAAGGCTTCTGTGTTTTGAGTGTCACTTAAATGTATTATGCCTATATAATTTTTGTTTAGCCTAAATTGAGACACTTCTACTGCTTGCTTAAAAAGCGTATCCATTGGCTCAGATCTGTTGAGATATTTTCTTTGCTGAATTTCAAAATCTTCATAATTTGAAATGTTGTATGCCCATATTTTGTCTGCGCTATCCGGAATATATTCTGGGCTTTTTAAATAGGAGGGGCGGCTGCCTTTAAATAAATTTAAAAAATAGGGAAGGCTATCATTTTGAGAATTAAACCCATGAAAGTCTATTTTTTTGTTTTCATAACTAGTATTTAAAACCCCCCATTTTCCAAAGTGTTTTTCAGAGAAAGGAATAAAGTTATTAGTAGCTAGCCAACTGTTTTGGTCTAGAGAAAAATAGAGGGCCTCTTCCTTAGAAACTCTAAATAACGCCAGCAATTCTTTTGAATATTTTTTAATATCCCAAGATCTAATGGCATTTTCTATCATGAGTTTGGAAGAGCTGTACAGTACTTCTTGGTTAATTTGCGTGCTGTACAGTAAAAATTCTTTATCGGCTGAATTTGAAAGGCCATTTTCTAGGGCATAAGAAACAATAGTATTAGACTCATAAGCACTAGTAGCTCTAAAAAAGGTATTTTTAAGCGTAACAGCGTCTTTTTGACTTACAAAGAGAAAATCTATTTGATTTTTGCCAATCTCCCTCAAGCTTATAATAGCGGGGTCTACAGATGAAATATTTAAAAGACTTTGATATAGTACTTCGCTATTTTTAAAAGAGGCCTTTGATATGAAATTTTGGAAAGCTGAATTGTTTATCAAGTTATTTTTTAAAAGACTAAAATTTTCTGTTCTAATAATAAAGCTTGCCTGCTCTGGAACGTGTACGAGTAAAGGAAATTCTTTTAGAATGGTGGGTTTGTTACAAGCGCTAATGAACAAGGTCAAAAGTCCAAAAAAGTAAGATTTCATTGGGTGTGTTTTCTAAAGCATTAAATCAAAGGTAGTATTAAAAGCCTAAACTTTGCATTGGGTTTAACAGTCTAAATGTTTTTCTATGGTAGGGACTTAGCCCATAGGAAACAATTCCTAATCTGTGTTTTTTTGTAGGGTATCCTTTGTTTTGGTTCCAACTGTATTGAGGATATTCTACATGTAGGGTTTCCATAAACAGATCTCTTTCTGTTTTAGCTAAGATGGAAGCTGCAGCAATACTGCTGTAAATCCCATCTCCTTTAATAACAGTGCGGTAAGGAATGTCTAAATAAGGTTTAAACCTATTCCCATCTACAATAATAAATTCTGGACGGATTGTAAGGGTCTCTATGCATTTGTGCATGGCCATTATAGAAGCATTTAAAATATTAATTTCATCTATGACCATATGGCTAATATGAGCCACAGCATATGCCAGCGCCTCTTGTTTTATGATAGGAGCAAGTAAGGCCCGTTGTTTTTTATTTAACTGTTTTGAGTCATTTAAAAGAGGGTGTTTAAAGTGAGGTGGCAGTATAACAGCTGCTGCTGTAACTGGGCCTGCCAGACATCCTCTACCGGCCTCATCTGTGCCGGCAACCACTAATTTGGTGTCGTAATAACTAAGCATTTAAAGTGTTTGATATTATATTAATGTTAAATTATTAACAAATAAAAATGATTTTTTAATACTATTTGCCATTATTTATGAATATAAATACAAAATAACAGCTATTGTATTAATTTATGATAAAAATGCGCTTAGGATACTAAAAACAACCTCTTTAAGGGTGATTAAATTTGCAGTAATAACAATTTTTATCGATTTTTGTTGTCAATTAACTAAATTTAAATAAATGAAATTAAACTTAACTCAGCTTTTAACATCTTTTATGATGTTATGCTTTGTTTTCTCTTTCGCTCAAGAGAAAACAGTTTCAGGAAAAGTGACGGACCAAAATGGTGCTCCATTACCAGGAGTATCTGTGTTGGTAGTAGGTACCATTAATGGTACTCAGTCAGATTTTGACGGTATATATACTATTACAGTGGCAACTGGTGCCACTTTACGTTTTAGCTATATAGGCCAGAAAACAAAAAATGTAAAAGTAGGTACTTCTAACACTATAGATGTAGCGTTAGAAGAAGATGCTCAGGCATTAGAAGAAGTGATTGTTACTGGTTTTGGTAACGTATCTAAACAATCTTTTGCTGGATCTGCAAAAGTAGTGGCAGGAGAAAATATTTCTCAGAAGTCTTTTACAAACGTTTCTCAAGCACTTGCTGGAGAGGTAGCGGGTGTTTCTGTTTTTAATACTTCAGGACAGCCTGGTAGTGTTTCTACAGTGAGAATACGTGGTTTTGGTTCTGTAAATGGAAGCCAAGACCCCCTTTATATTGTAGATGACGCACCATTTGGAGGCTCATTAAATGATATCAATCCAAATGACATTAAATCTGTAACAGTACTTAAAGACGCTTCTGCTACCTCATTGTACGGTGCAAGAGGTGCCAACGGGGTAATTGTTATTACTACAAAAAGAGGTAAAGATGTTGGTGACAACATTAGTGTTTCTGTTAAAACAGGAACTAACTACCAAGGAGTAGGACGTTATGAGACCATTCAATCTCCTGAGGAGTTTATGGGTATTTCATGGGAGGGTATTTATCAAAGAGGTCTTTTAGGCAACAATGGTGACAGAAATGCTGCCATAGCATATGCAAATTTAAATTTATTTGAAGGAGCCAATGCAGATGTGTCTGATATTTCTCCAGTGTACAATATGTGGAATACAAGTAATTCTGGGGCACAAGGGGTTTCTGAATTAATAGATCCAGCTACTGGAACTGTTAGACCAGGTGTGTCTAGAAGATATACGCCAGAGCGTTGGGAAGATTACGCATTCCAAAATTCAAACAGAACAGAGGCCAACGTTACTATTTCTAATAGTTCTGAAAACTCTTCAGTATACACTTCTTTTGGTTTTATAGATGATATAGGATACGCTTCTAACACAGACTACAGCAGATTAAATGCACGTGTGGCTGCTACTAATAAATTTGGAGACTTCATTAATATGGATACCTCTTTAAATTATACGCAGAGTGAGACCAACAACAATGGTACAGGATCTTCTTCTTCTTCTCAGTTTTGGTGGATAGACAACTTACCATCTATTTATCCTCTATTTACAAGAGACGCAGCAGGTCAAAAAATAGACGATCCCATTTATGGAGGCTTTTTATATGACTATGGTTTAGAAGATGGTAGAGGTTTTGGATTTGCCACCAATGGGGTAGCAGACTCTCAGATTGCAGTAGCTAGAAGTAAGGCCAATTCTGTAAACTTTAACAATGATACTAAAGTAACTCTAGCTAAAGGCCTGGTATTGCAAAATAACTTTGCATACCAATACTTTATGAGTGACCGTATAGATCTTGCAGAGCCTTTTTACAGCCCAGCAAAGGGTCAGGGAGGTAGAATAGACAGAGGACGTTCAGAGACTAAGAATTATACTATTAGAACGCAACTGAGCTATACTAAATCATTTAATGATTTAAATGTATCGGCATTCGTATCTCACGTGGCCACTGCTAATGAGTTTAATTTCTTAAGCGCTCAGCGTTCTAAATTAGTAACGCCATTTGGTTTAGATATTGCTAATGGTGTTGTAAATGCGCCAGCAAATGGGTATACAGACAATGAAAGAACAGAAAGCTATATTGCCAATGTTAATTTGGCACTATCCAATAAGTACTTTTTAAATGCTACTTACAACAAAGATGCTTCTTCAAGATTTGTAAACAACAAATGGGGAGACTTTTATTCAGTAGGTGCTGCATGGTTATTAAGTGCAGAAGACTTCATGGCAGATATTAGTTTTGTAGAGTCACTTAAAGTGAAAGCCTCTTACGGTGTTATTGGAAATTCTGGTGGTGTTGGACTTTACCCTGGTTACAACTTATACTCAATTAATAACTTAAATGATAACATATCATTGGCCTTTGACACTAAAGGTAACAAAGACCTTACTTGGGAAAGCTCGAATAAGTTCAACGTTGGTGTTGAATTTGAGTTGGGTGGTTTTGTTTCTGGTTCTATTGAAGCCTATAGCAACTCTACTACAGATATGTTCTTTGACAGAAGGGTAGGTCCATCTGTGGGTTATGCTCTTATTAAAGTAAACGACGGTGAGTTATTAAATGCAGGAGTTGAATTTGACCTAGATTTTGACGTCATTAAAAAAGATAAATTTTCTTTAAGTTTAGGAATTAATGGGGCCACTTTCACCAATGAGTTAAAAGCAATGCCTATTGATCCTGCCACTGGAGAGCAGCAGAAATTAGACCAAGACGGTAGCTTTGCTAGAACCGTTGGACGCTCATTATATGACTGGTACATGCCAGTATACGCAGGGGTTAATTCTGAAAACGGAGCAGCCCAGTGGGAGCGCAACTTTGATGACAAAAACAGCAATGGCACTTATGATGCTGGGGATCAAATAATTACATCTTTAACTTCATACCTCAATGACAATCCTACGGCCAATGTAGTACAGGATTTAACTGAGGCATACGCAGAAGCTACTGACAAATTTATTGACAAGACAACTATTCCAGATGTTCAAGGCGCCTTTAGATTAAATGCCAAATACGGAAACTTTTCTTTGAGCACTTTGTTTAATTATGCCATGGGCGGTTGGGCTTATGACTCTGCCTATGCCAACCTTATGGATAATGACTATGCAGGAACTAATAACTTCCACGTAGACATTAGAGATCGTTGGATGGCTCCTGGAGACGTGACTAACATTCCAAGGCAAGATGCTCGTTTACAAATCCAACAGAATGCAACTTCTACTAGATTTTTAGCTAAATCAGATTATTTAGCTTTAAATAACATTCGTTTGGGCTACTCAGTTCCAGCTACTTTAGCTAAGTCTGTAGGTCTTAAGAGTGTAGATATTTCAATTACAGGGGACAACTTATGGCTAATGTCAGAAAGACAAGGATTCAATCCTTCTGCATCTGTAACTGGAGGCACTTCAATTTACAGCTATAACCCTTTATCTACCATTGTATTAGGTGTCAACTTAAACTTTTAATGATTATGAAAACATTTAAAAAAATAGCATTAGCAGGGGTCTTACTTTCATTTATTTCATGTGAAAAAGACTTTTTAGAGACTTTTCCAACAGAGACTTTGTCTCAGGAGCAGGTAACAGAAGCAGCTCAATTTAATCCAGATGTTTCTAAAGCTACCCTTTTAGGAATCTATGAAAACCTTTACCGCAGGGGTAGTGGAGGAACTACGAGTCAAGAAGATTTTGGAATTACCACTCAGTATATTCAATTAGACATGTTGTCTTCAGACATGGCACATTTAGGAAAGAGTTATAACCGTCAAACGGCTATTTCTGAACTGACTGCCACCCAAGATCCAGATAACGATTACAATTACAGACCTTGGAGATTCTTATATAGAGTTATTAATTTATCAAATCTTGTAATTGACGGTGCTGGTGGGAATGATGTAGTTCCTGAAACAGCTTCTGCCAGACATACTGTTGGTCAAGCAAAAGCACTTAGGGGCTATGCATACTTCTTTTTAGCACATGTATTTGTAAATGACATTACTAATATGTCACAGGCTGTACTCCCTATTTATAAAAGTGCAGAAGATTTAGACCAGCCAAAGAGTACTTTACAGGAAGTTTTTGATCTTGTTGTTAAAGATTTAACCGATGCTGAAACGCTGTTAGAGGGTTTTGTAAGAACAGACAAAATTGAAATTAACCAAGACGTAGTAAGAGGCTTATTAGCCAAAACTTATGGGGCACTCAATAACTGGGCCAAAACTGAAGAATACGCAGCAAAAGTTGTCACTGCTGGAAGGTTTCCAATTATGACTGCAGATGAGGTGGCTTTGCTCCCTGGAGAAAGTGGTGCTGTAGGTGGGTTTAATGACATAAATAGCATTCCTGGAATTATGTGGGGAATTGATATTACACCACAGGGCCAAGGATTGGCTTCTTTGTATTCATGGTGGGGCTTTATGGATTACTATAGCTATAGCTATGCAGCCGTAGGGAATAGAAAAGGAATGGACTCTGGATTATACGCTAACTTTAGAGCAGATGACATTAGAAAAAACCAATTTTCTAAATCATCTCTTGGTTTAATTCCATCTGGTAAGTTTTACTACAAAGGAGCACAGCTTAATAACTTTAGAGGTTTTTCTGGACCACAGACTAATATAGATTCAGATTCTCATTATATGAGAGTAGCTGAAATGTATTTATTACATGCAGAAGCTGCCGCAGAAAACGGTAACGATGCTGCCGCTAGAACTAGCCTAAAAGCCGTATTAGATTTAAGATTAGATGACAGTTCTTATATAAATGCACTTTCTGGTAAAGCTTTGGCAGAAGAAGCTGCTTTGCAGGCACGTTTAGAGTTGTTTGCAGAAGGTCAGTCATATTTTATTATGAAGAGAAGACGCGAAACTAGAACAAGAGGCGCAAACTGGTTAGACAATGCTGGTGAGTCTTTTATTCACACAGATGAGAGATTAACTTATGAGATCCCACAACAAGAGATTTTATTTAATCCAAATATTTCTACTCAAAACTAATATTTGCTTTAAATAAAACCATCAATATTTTAACGGCCCCAGTTGGGGCCGTTTTTTTTACCCTTTTTTTAAGGCTTGAGTTTTGCTAAAACCATTACCTTTGCCGCGCTAAGAAGTGCCTTAAATGAAACAGCTGTTATTTTTGTTTTGTCTGTGTGTGGTGTCATTTGGGAATGCTCAAAAAAAAGAGTATCGGCCGGAGGTCATATTAGACACCATTCCTAAAAAGCAAATAGACAGCTTACCAGTAAAAAATTTAGACAGCCTTCCAAAAGTAACTAGTGATTCTACCAAGCTGCTCACTAAGGCAGACAGTCTAAAATTGTTAGTAAAAAAATTGGCAGCTAAAGAAGTGGTAAAATCAGATACCATTATAATAGGAATAAAGGATTACAGGCTTATTTCACACCAAAGAGACACCACCTTTTTAGACACCACCCTCACCATTCAAAAAGAATACAAATACAACTACCTTAGGCGAGACGATTTTGAACTCATGGCCATGGCTAATATGGGCCAGCCTTATACAGCACTTGGCGCACAAATAGGTCCTAAAAACTATTTGCCAAGTATTGGTGCAAAAGCCAGGCATTTTGGTTATAAAGAGCTAGAAGACGTCTTGTATTACAACGTCCCTACACCCCTCACAGAAATGATGTTTAAGACCTCTATGCAGGAAGGCCAGTTTTTAGATTTCATGCTTACAGCCAATACGGCCAGAAAGACAAACTTTTCTATCACACACACAGGTTTTAGATCATTAGGGAAGTACGCCTATGACCAGGTGCAGTCCAGTAATTTTATAGCCACCTTTAATTACCAGACTAAAAATGAGGCCTATAGCCTGCGCACTCATTATGCAGCACAAAAAATAGAAGGACAAGAACACGGAGGCTTGCCATTTAGAGAAAGACAATTTGAATCTGCCAATCCTAGGTTTTTTGACCGCTCCAGAATAGATCTTTATTTTTTTGACGCTCTATCTGTAGCCAGTGGCAAAAGAGTTTTTTTAGATCAGACCTATAGGCTCACCAGAAGCCGCTCCAATGACTCACTAGCAAAGCCAAGGAAGAGCAGTTTGGTGCTGGGGCATTCTGTAGCTTATGAAACCAGATCTTTTCAGTATTTACAATCTTCCAAGAACTCTTATTTTGGAGACGCCTTTGAGAATGTGATTAGAGACAAATCACATTTAAAAACCTTAAATCAAGAAGTTTCCGCCACTTTTAGTAATCCCATTTTGGGCCGCCTTAAAACACAGGCTAATTTCTATGACTACCAGTATTATTTTAACAGCTTACTCATTACAGACAGCCAGACCATAGCTTCTGCACTTTCAGGTCAGGAATTTACAGTGGGGGGTAGGTATGATAAAATAACAGGCCCCTTTGCTCTTAAAGCCGCTCTAGACTACACCCTAGTGGGAGACTTAACAGCCCACAAAGCCCAAGCCTCTCTTGGCTACTTATTTAACAAGAAACACCGCTTAGAAATAGGAGCACAGAGCCAGTTACGCATGCCAGACTTTAATTTTCTGCTCTACCAAAGTAGCTATATAAATTTTAACTGGCAGCACAGTACAGATTTTCAGATGGAGGACAGCAAACGCGCTTATTTGGCCTTTCATTCAGATTTTTGGGGCCACCTAGACGCCAGCTATAGTCTCATAGGGAACTACACCTATTTTGCTGGGCAGCAGCCAGAAATTCCTATTGCTAATCGCAGAGAAGACTACGTCTTTGATCAGGTCTTGGATAACGCCTACGTAAAGCCTTTACAGGAAGCAGCAGACCTATCTCTGATTAAAATAAAATATCAAAATGAAATTAGGGTAGGGCGTTTCGCTTTAAATAATACTATTATGTACCAGCAGGTGTCTCAGGAAAACGGAGCCCTATTTGTGCCAGAAATTACTACTAGAAACACCCTCTATTTTTCAAAGAATATTTTTAATGAGGCCATGTTTTTACAGACTGGCCTCACCTTTAAATACTTCACTCCATTTTTAATGGGTGGCTATAGTCCCGTACTAGGCGAGTTTTACACACAAAATAGCACCCTACTAGGAGGCTATCCACTTGTAGATTTTTTTATAAACGGGAAAGTGAAACAGACCCGCATTTACTTAAAGGCAGAGCATTTAAACGCCCCCGTTACAGGCTATGACTATTATGTAGCCCCAGGTTATCCTTACAGAGACTTTGTAGTCCGTTTTGGATTAGTTTGGAACTTTTTTAAGTAGGTAGCTCGCTTTTTTTATCTCTTTTTTATTTTTCATTTTAACCTTTTGGCCCTTGGCCGATACTTTTCACCCACCCCTACAAACTTTTTATTTACTGTAACTAACTGTAAAATAGGGGTGTGCGGCAGTCTTTTTAAAAAGATGAATTTTTTTTTGATTTAGATGGTGTGTAAGCAGAAAAGCGGTTGTATATT
>Ga0222646_100067_pt1 | contig 38236 bp, 35 predicted proteins | sample AntAcemetagen293_FD_179819 | JGI IMG/M metagenome (GOLD analysis project Ga0222646, IMG submission 179819) | Saline water microbial communities from Ace Lake, Antarctica - #293 | ecosystem: Environmental > Aquatic > Non-marine Saline and Alkaline > Saline | place: Antarctica: Ace Lake | collected... | reverse complement strand
GGGCGCGGCCCAAAGCTGACCTTGGGGGTCCGTGTAATTCGTGTGGGTTGTTAAAAAATCCATGGTGTATCCTCAGTGGTTTATAAAATATGGGTGACTAAATAAGATTCACACGCTAGTTCTATAGCATCTAAATCAATTGGCGCGACACCTTCACTACTAAACCAAAACCAGTTCGAAGGAGGTGAAGCACTTTCCCTACTTAAAATGTAAGGGGGGTTGTTGGCATCTAAAGATGCTTGGTTTGCCCAATAAGCAAATTGAGTGTGGATGTCATAATAAGAATCCAGTTCATCGGTATAACTAAAAACCTCACTCGTGCCATGCGTTCTTTCTTTGAGTACATTACTGACTAACGAAAAGTTAACAGCCTTAATAACCGCATTTGTCCACGTCTGCCCTTGAGGGTCTGTAAAAGTTGCTGTTACCATTTAAGTAATCCTCTTAAGGTCCATAAAATATGAGCGACCAATCTACCGTTCTGGATATAGACTGTGTGGTACCATCAATAACATTTCTAGCCCCGATTGTTAACGTGCCTGAAATTAGTCTTTCGGTACTTTGCGCCATAGTTTGAGATATTGTTATTCGAGTGTTAGCAGTGCTGAATGTGCCACTAGCTCCGGTTATGGTCGGACTTGTCGTACCTGCTCCGTTGTTATCCACCGACACTTGTAACGTGTATTGCGCGGTTGCTTCCAACCCTGCCCCAAAACCTATTTCCCAATCACTAAACCCTTTATCCCAAACTAGAGTAAGAGTGCGAGCCGCACTAATTGTATTGGCCTCAACTGATTTACCCACAGGAGGAATGATAAAATAATAAGCTGTGTGTGAGCCATAAAAGTCAGTTAACTTAATTTGACCGGAAGTGGGCACTGCTGAATTTTGAGAAATCGTGGGTACATAATTACCCCCTTTGTAGTAGTCAGTTAGTTTGACATTTGACGGGCTTACCCCACCAAAGAAATTAAACAAACTTGCTTTTAAAGCTATGGTGCCCGATGTGATACCTAAAGGAATTAGTTGATCTATTAATGGACCTGTTCTCGCAGCAACACTTATATTTTTACTCGGTACCGAGCCAACAGAAACCGTCACTGTTTTTGATTGCCCATAGTCAGTAAATTCAGAGGTTCTTATTTCTAAGAGGTCATTATTTTCTACAGAGCCGCCATAAATTATACGAGAGCCCCTGTAAATTAAGTGATACCCGTTAGTTACGGAAACACCCAAGGGGCGGTTAAATCCTAACAGCCGTTGGGACCCTAAATTAATCGCGGTATTTGGCTCTACATTAGATACGTTATTCCAATTAAAGGTATCTGGCGTAACATCCGCAACACTAACAGTAATAGCTACGCTATCGCCCGTAGTGTTAGTTCGGGTAAACAATACAATGTCATTCGCACCGTCAGCAGCAGATAGGCTGATTCGCTTTATTGTAGTCTGTCCTGAGTTTAATAATACATCGGCTGTATTGGTCCAAACACCCGACTGAAATCCCCTAGCGTAAATGTTATTCGTTCCGGGTCCAGAAAAATCACCATACATGTGCAGGTAATCTCCACGCGCCATTGCGCTGAGATTGTCGGTGGTGGTAGCTGAAATTCCACCGCCTTCTCCAAACTCATAAAACACATTTACTGTAAATATAGCCATTAACTAACTTTCCTTTTCAGTTCGTCAATTTCTTTTTGCTGTGCTTTACACACTTCAATTAGTAAGGCTATTTCTGCTGATAAGGATACGTGCTTAGTACCCTCTTCATTAGTCTTTACAGCTTCAGGGTATACAGCTTCAACCTCTTGAGCTATCGTGTGAGCAACCCGTTCGTCAGGGTTACTAATCCAGTTAAACGTATACCCATTAATAGCATTCAGCTTACCAATTGGGTCTTCTATTTTAACTAAATTTTCTTTCAGCCTTCTATCAGAAGTAGCTATTGCGTCAGAGCCCGTTATTGTTCCACTTGCAGTTACAATGCCCGTCACGTTTACCCCAGACGAAGTGGTTTGCAACCTAGAAACCGCATTGTGGTGTAGTTGAGTAGCCCCATTGTCGGCAAACAGGATGTGCCATTCATTAGTTGAGTCGTTGTATATACCAGCGGTATCACCGTCAGCCATAAATGACCACAAATCTTCAGTGTTATTTCCTATCTGTATCCCTGACCAAGTTGTAGTAGCATCAGATATCCTAAGTAATCCACTGCTATCAGTACTCTCGCTTAAAACTATAGAGCCTAGTTGTACGGAAGGAAACGTAGCTGCCCTATTAGCCGCAATTACCTCAGTTCCACCTATCAGTAAGTTACTATTATATATGTTGACAGAGTTGTTACTAATAATTAACTTTGTAGATGAACCATGTACATTCCCTGAACCAATTGACACATCCCCTGAGCTATTCGTGATGTAAATATTTCCACGGTTGCCCATAAGACCATACCCGCTTAACATCAAGTCATCAGTAGCAGGAGCAGTATTTGAACCTGTACCTTGCACTCTAACGTCTGTACCACAGACAATATCCCCTCCAACTTGTAACTCACCTTTAGAAGGGTTAAATGTGAACCCCGCAGTTTGATAGACGTAGTCTGAGCTGTTACCCCAAAGAACCTTCCAGTTATTATTAGAAGTGTCTGCTGCATTAAATGTGACCTTAGAAGCTGTTGAGGCTGTTGTGGCATTACCATTTAAAGCACCATAAAAAGTCCTTGCTTGAACATCTTTATAAGTAGTGTGTGTTCCTCCATCTGTAAAATGAAACCTACTATCGGAGTGTAATGCTAAACGACCCTGTACTCGCTGTCCCCAGTGAAAGGATAATGCCGGTGCGTAAGCAGGAACACTTTGGGCATTGCCAACACGCCCAACTTCACGTAGTTCTATACCCGCAGTACCATAATTACCACTTGTGTCAGTGCTACTAAACTCATTGTTACCATTCAGGACGTTGTTAGCGTTGAGATAAACACCATCAGTCACTGTTGACGCGTTGCCCGCAAAGTTAGTACAAGTTAGCGTGTTGTCGGAACCTCTAAAAGTAACTCCGGCATCACTATATAGCGTACCGCTGGCATTAACGACCATAGGATACGTACCGTTAAAACTCGTAGGTATATTCGCTAAATTTGTTGCCGTTGCTGCATTACCCGTTGTACTCTGATCCCACGTTGGAATGTTACCTGTATGATATATCTCATAAGGAGTACCCCAAGCCGGAGCATCAAATGCTTGCTGTAAGATGTTAACAACTGGAACGCCTGATGTGTTTTTACTAAAGCTTAATGCTGTAGAGGTCTTAACATCCCCGCCAGAGTAACCACTTAACCATAGAACATCATGCCACGTACCGACGACTCCTAAGTTTGAACCTGCAAGCATTGCAAGCTTTAATCTACCAGAACCAAATAAAGAGCCGTTAGGTTTCTCAGAGCCCCCGGATACATAATAACCACCTAAGTAGTTGGTTACATCATTATAATTACGATGATTGTAGTAACTTGCTTGATTACCTGCTAGTTGGTTCGCATTAGCAGCCGTACCCGTAGTGTCTTGGTCCCACGTTGGGATATTCCCTGCGTGGTATACTTCTTTACCTAATACTTGTAATTCTTTATTAAAATAAAAATTAGGTCGGTCAGTATAAATATGAGCATAAGTAGCATTAGCTGGCCCAAATTCGATATATCCATGAGCAGTACTTAGCTTCAACCACGGTCCAGTAGACTGAAGTCCATACGTGCTAGTAAATATAACATTATTAGACCCCATACTGAGGTTACCCGTTAAGGAACCACCACTTTTAGGTAAGGCATCATTAGCGGTCAAATACACGCTCCTAAGAGCGCTAGAAGCAGCAACCGTAGTACTGCTCGTAGAGGTGGCTGAAGTGTTAATCGAAGTTTTCGGAATATACTTAGCAAACTCTGCAGCTAGGTCTATCGTTTCGGCTGACTTTAGATGTCCAAAACTGTCTTGAGATATGAAGTTGATTACGGCTAGACTGTTTTTTACGCCATAGTCTATTGAAGCCGCCAGAGAACCATGGTCGATGGTAATTGTTTTATTAGAGCTTTGATTGAGCGTGAAGCTCCCGCCTGTAGTCAAACAGTCTCCGGCACTGATAGAAATAGTGCTGTTATTCGCGCCACTAGCCACAATATCGGTAAGCAATGTGTTGTTTACATACACATCCCCCTCCATGAAGATGCCTTGGACTGTGGCTTTAATATACTGCAAACCAAAGCCCATTATCGCTTCCGCAAAAGTTGCGGAAGTAGCAAAACCCCCGCTATAGTCCGCAGCAGGTTCACGACCCACACCAATATAAGCCCCGTCTAAGTCAGCTCGAAGACCACCATCGAAATCTCCAAACCCTGTCAGGCGCATATCCCCGCCGTCAAAGTAGAAGAAACTGGTTAAGTCACTGGACCCGTTTAGATAAAGCCTACCTGCGCTATCAAAGTAAGTTGCCCAATTAGTTCCATCGTGATAACCGAGGTGCGTGTCGTTTGCAAAAAGCCCTGGATTCCCAGTTGGGGCTGGGAGTATCCCCTCATCACCCTTCTCACCCTTCTTTAAGATGAAGGTGTAAATGCTTGGGTCGGTAATTACTGGCGTGGATGTTGTATGGCCTGAGCTGATACCCACATAAGGCCTATCCCCCTCAACCACAGAAATTCCAGCCCCCGCTGCATCATTAGCCCACACCTTCCAATCATAAAGCGTTTGCTCTTGCCCAACTGCAGAAGTAGTTCTCCAAGAGCCCACACCGGCCTCAGACGAGCTTCTATACCAGAAGTAGTAAGTTTGCCCGCCTATCACGTTGTTAATCGTTAAGGCGTTGCCACTGACACCATCTAGGGCCGTATTAATATTATTTACGGTGTTGTACTTGAATTGATAAACCCGATTGCTTTTTACAATGCTTGGGGGCGTTAATACAATGCTTCCCGCGAGTACTTTAATATCCGGCGAGGCTAACGGGGTTACTTCCGTAGGTGCGTTTAGCTGCGTGGTTTGTGCCACACTATAAACGTAAGCTTCTGAGAACCCTTGAATAACAAATTTATAATTCTTGCTTGGATCTAAGGTCGGTAGATTGAGGCTGTTAGTAAACACGGTAGTTTTGAAAACAACAGTCTTCCCATCATTCTCAAATAATGTCACATCGTAGCCAAAGTGCGTACTATCCCAATCCGCTTGGTACTCAGAATAATCACTGTCTAAAGCGGAGAGTACCACGCCGGTTATAGTCCCTACCGTTTGGATCACATAAGTAAAATCCAAATTTGAAGTACCTGGATAGCGGTCTCTAACCGAGTCCTCAAAATGAAAGCGCAGCTGCAGCTCATCGGGGAGTACCTCCGGATTCTTCAGTACCTGTCTTATTTGGCTGGCCGTGAGATTAAACTCTCCGTTCTTAGAAAAGAACTCACCAAGGTAAACATTCCCCGTTCCTGAGATGTCAAAGAGCTGGCAGAAAACGCGATCGATATACCCGACTTTAAGCAGGTCGATTACCTCATTTGGGTTATTGCTAAACGCATAGGGGAGCTCTAAGTCCGCGTTCAATACAAACCCATTTAGGGCGGCATTTATCACCGGAACAGCTGAAGATAATGTTAAGTCCCCAGCGTTAACCCTCACAATTTCCCACTTAACGAATGCTGAAGGCCCTGAGACAGAATTAGCTTCAGCGGTCACTTGGATAATAATATTACCAAAGTCCAAACCTTTAATTTCTGCAAAGTTCTCAGACGTGATGTAGGTCTGGTTCGCCCCAGATATACTATCGGTTATCACCTCAATATTATAAAGCGTTCCAAGTGGGCGGTCTTCTTGCTCATCCCAACTTATCCAGAGGCTGTTATTCGCCCCTTTTAGCGTTCGCACCGTGCTCTGGTCAACAACTTGTAGGTTCTGGACCTTCTTAAGTGGCTTAGACCTGAAGAAATTATATTGGGGCGTGACACTCTGGGTCAGTAAATCCGCGTCAGTGTGCTTGTTAGGATTAACCTCAACAGCACTAATAACATACATGTCGATGCCCTTATCATCGCTCTCTTCAATGTTCGTGATGCGATAAGGCTTAGGAAGGCCAACAGTCTTCGTTGAATTTATTGGGTTCTCGATACGCACCACTGGGTACTCTGCAAGCTCAACTTGAGGAGGGAGGTCCGCGTTCAACGTAAATTCAAATAGCGGGATTCCTTCTTTGTCCAGAGATATAAAGGTTGTGTATTCGTGGGTTTGCGTTAGGCCCTGAATTTTTACGGTGTAAATCCCAGTTTCATCAATGAATAATGGGTCCCGGACACTTATCTTTCGAGAGGCATAATTAAGGGAAATAATTCGACCTGAAAGGCCATACCCCATCACGGGGTCAATAATATTAACCACTTCAAATATGCTGAATTGAATTCCTGCAAGGGGCAACGTAAAAGTAACGATTTCAACTTCGGACAGCATTGAGGACAGCATCAAATACATCTTGCGATAGCATTCCCACGAAGTGGTGGTTCCTAGCGCAGTGAACTCCGTTGAGTTTAGCCCGTACTTGGCAATAGCATCCTCATCTCTTATAGCCCCCAAATACTGCGTTACGTACTCATTGTCCTTGTCGATGTAACTGGCTTTGACTTCATTGCTGCGCTCTTTAAGAGGCGAGTAAGAATATAAAAACTCACTCTGTCCTGTCACTTGAACGCACATTTCAGGGGTGAGGGTCTCTACAGGCAAAGAAGGCATGTCGGCATAAAGCTTGATTTCACCAAGCTCATCTTCTACGGCGAGGAAATAGGCCGTTGCCAGTATCTGATTAACGAATTTAATGCCGTTGCTTGGGTCGGTCAATACGGCGTTGAAGGTGTACCGCGCAACTTGCTGAGCCCCTGAGATTGGGTCGTTTAAATCTTTAACCCCAGTAATCGCATTATAGCCATCGGCATACTTTGCTTTTTCATACCAAGAGTAGCGGTTGACCTTTATTTTTGGGTTATACCTAACTGCGCCGAAACGCAGGTTTGTGATTAGCTCATGAGCCAACCAAACTGGATTATCCGTGGGGTATTTCTCAGCGCTAAAGGTGCCGTCCCATGCGGATGTTTCATCATAGGTTTTAGTTTCCGGAGTGTAGTTTGAGGGTACCGAGCACATTAGCCCTCGGTAGTTCGCATTGATTGTCGGGACAGAATTTAATTGCTGCCCTAGAACCCCTGAAAAATGCAGCATCGAGGTTCCCGGATGATACTCTAAACTCGGGTCACTATAGGGGGTTTCATCGTTTGAATAGGCGTCCCCTTTCGAGCTGATTAGGTCGTAAGACTGCCAATATATTTGGGAGTCCCTCTTATCATCATCTTCATCGTTGGTGCGCTTTACTACTTCAATTTCGTAGGCTTCAGTCCCCACAGTTCGGGGTACGATTATCGTGTACTCCCGAGTAAATCCACTACCTGTAGTTTTCCCTGAAATATTGTGACTTTCGAGGGTCCAAGTTGTAGCTCCAACCTTTGTGCATTTTATGTCAAAATCCACTTCATGAGTTCTAGCGCCATCATCGGTGTATCTGACAAGGGAGGACACCAAAATTCTAACTTGAATACGGTCAAACCCGCCAGTAATTAGCGGGGTCGTTTTTGAAATCGGGACCTCAAAAAGTAATTGCGAGCCAACTGATTGGTTAACCGTTGCACCATCAAAAATATACCGAATTGGAGTTTGCCCAAACTCAGGGTCTTCCGCAGCAGTAACTTCTAACCCTTTTTCAAAACGGATGAGTAATTGGCTTTCATCGAAATTATCGACATTATTCGTATCAAAGATAGGCGTATCATTAATAAAAATATTCTGCAGCTTTTCTTCTGGGGTGTCCCCAGCTATACCAAATATAGGTCCTTCAGCAATACCTAAAAGGATTTCAAAAGCATCCGTAGAAAATAAAGTGTCTGACTTATCAGACGGTCCTCCGCCGCCACTACCCTTATATTTCATGGGTGCTCCTAGTTAATCATCGTCATATTTAAATTGTAGGCCTGTACTATATCACTCAGTTTCTTTTTAAGGTATCTGGTACCCCCCGATTTGGGTCCTTAAATAACCCTCCCATTCTTGAAGGCCTGTTTCCTTTGTGTCAGCATTTCTATAGACCATATCCCAAGAGTCCCGGCGGTTGGGGTCTATATTGACCCAAAGATTTTCGGCAAACTTACTGAAATAGACATCCGAACCGTTGGCGGACTCAATATTGACGCTAAAGATATGCCCCCCGAAACGGTGGGTACCAAATATCAAGGCTATCGGGGTTCCCGATTCCACTGTGTTTGGGTATGTTCTAGCCGAGCGACTTTGCCGCTTGTTAGCATCTCCAGAACCGGGTTCTGTTATCAGCTCAATAATAGCGCCAAGAACCAAACTGACACCCACATTGAACATCACAGTCATATACCAGGGTATCTCCGCAAGGGCCATACCCGAAGTTAATATAACCGCAGTAACAATCAGGATGACGCCAATTACAAAACGTACGTTTCTATTCCCCGCCCCCCTAAGTTGCTTTTGTTTTACGGTTTCGTTACATACCAAAGTCATTACGCCATTCTTAATATCTGAAGTAAACTTTTGTGCCTCGTTGCACTCGGATACCTCACAAATAAATCGCTTTGTCTGCTTTATAGGATTGAAGAAATCGAATAACTTAAGCCCTTCAAGGGCCTCTTTGTAAGTTCTGGCCTCAAGTTTAATGGTCTTGGGAATGCTATTATCGAAACCGGTTAGATTAATTGTTACCACGGTAAACCTCGTCTATTAGTAATACAGAATTTTTAAATTTGTAACTGATAACCTCATGCTGGCCGACAATAATATGCGTTAGGTTCCTAAAGTTATCAAAGGTGTCGTAGTCTGCAAGGCTCAAGTTGGCATTTGTAATTGGGTGCGAGTGCCAAACCGCTGCAACTCTATCCGTATAACTCTCAAATTCGGAAGGACATATTTCAAATTCCTCGGCTGGGTTATTGTGGATATTCTCGGCCTCAAGGATTTCGCCCGTTGTTAAAACAAATCCACATCGCTCAATATCAGGCACCCAATAGCTGTGTAACTTAGCAAGTTTAATTTTCATTCTTTAGGCGGCTCTTGATGGTTGGAGGCAACTGATTGTAAAAACTAGAAAGTGAAGTTAAATCGTTTCCATAATGCGCTGCAGGAGTCCTCAAAACTCGCTTTACTCTAAAGCGCCAACGGTCTGAATACGGCTCCATTTTAGAATTCTGACCTTGTAGGTGATGCAAAATCTTATTTTGGCCAACGTAAATAGCCACATGATTCGTACAGGCGCTCCGGGCAATATTGATTAACAACGCATCCCCCACTTTTACATTATGGGCGTTATTCCCTGTGTCCTGAAAACCCTCAGCCTCAAAAAATCGGTCAAACAAATTAAAGCCTGTAACATGATGCCAGTTATTCGGACGAGCATAATTCGTCAGCTGGATATTAAACTGCTGAAGGTAATACTTTTGAGCCAAGGTATAGCAATCTTGATAACCTTCAGCATACGGCTTTCCAACCAGCTTAAAGAGCTCACTAATCATACGATCACCGTTGGGAATTCTGGTTGAGTATATCGCTTAGGGGGTAACCGAAAATTATTGCCATCACTCGCTCTTCTTAATTCCATAGTGATTGCTTCTTGAGATAAGCTGACAACATGAGATACCACAAAACTTTGTTGAAACCCGTCAAAGGTATCCAGCTCCAAGGGAGAACATTTAAAGGAATTAACCTCTGCGAAGTCCAGAACCTTTTTAGAAACGTAAGCTGAGAACAACCCTTGGTCATTCGGAAGAGTGAGCTTTGGGCGGGTAACTTCCCCTGAAGAGGACTTAATTATCGACGTCATTTTAAAAGGTTGATTAGACCAGGTTTGGCCCTTCCAATTAACAGTATCGCCATCGGTAAAGCGCAGCGCAATGTTGTTGGCTAGATGGTCTTCGAAAAGAATTTCTATAAACGTAAGAGGTTTTGTAGGTGAGAGGCTTTGAGTTTCCTCTTTAAAAGTTGCGCTAATTTCCGGCATCGTCAATTCTCCAAATTTTAAACCTGAGTCTAACTTATTCCAGGCTATAAACAAAGAAACCCCACACGATGAATGCGGGGTTGATGTTGGAATTGACGATAATCAACTTACCGTAGCAAGCTAACCGGAGTGTAGATTACCTATACTTAAGCCCATTTACAAGCTATTTTATTCATTTAATTGATAAAAGGTTAATTAGTAACCTATTGACCTCTGTTTTAACCGAAAAGTCAGGTTTAATACGGCCCCATCTCCGCCAATAGTCCCCGGAGGAACGACCAACGGGGCTGAAAACTTAACAACCATATTACCTAAATTTGGGTGCTCATACAAAAAGTATTCGTGCATCTCATGTTCTCTGTAGAATGTTTCAAGACGAGCAAGGCTGATATCCTCTTGTCGGTCGGTCAGCACTAAGCCCTCATCAAAGCGTTTCATCGCAGCAAAAGTTAGGGTTAAATCTACCGCTATCGGCGTGTTTGGTTTAACGGTATATTCCCAGCCGCCCCCCAGGGCCACCGAAAGCCCTCTGTTGGGGTATTCAGTTTGCACTGAGTGGTACGGAAAATTAAAAGTTTGCAAGGCCATATTATAAAGTATCCATGTTAATTCGTTTAATTAAGGTCTTCAAAGAGCCCCCCCGCATCAAGTTATCACTGACGGCATGCACTACATCATTTGGGCCTAAGTTCTGAGGTACTTGGTCTGGAGTGACCACATACATGTTTACCGTCTTACCTCCGCCAGAACTATCCTGAGTCGTTGGCATTGTGCCCGCATCTACTTTGCTGGTTTGCTTGGCGATGATATTCGGATCCCCTGAGTTAAGAGCTCGCACCGTATCAACCCCCAAAGCGTCTACCGCTTTCTTACGCAGGATAAACTCCCCTCGGGCAACCCGAGCATTCGTAGAATCTCGGCTACCTATCCCGGAACTAATTAAACCCCCACCATAATAACCGCGACCGATGGCCCCTCCGGCCATTACTTCACCGCCCGTATAACCCGTAGGAGGAGGGGGGGGTCCCATTACCCCGCCACCACCGCCAGTTGTTTCTCCCCCAAGAGTACCCCCTGCAAGACTCCCAAACACCGTGGACAATAACTGCTTGAATGCAGACTGAGCCACAATATTCAGCATCGATTGAAGCATAGATGCGAACAGTTGTTTAGTTGCTTCCTCAGCGCTCAAAGCCCCTGTAGCAAACTGAGTAAAAGCATTGGCAAAAGTGTCGCCCATGCCCTTCGCTAAGTCCGTCAAACCCTCAATCGAAGTGCTTATAGCATCAAAGTTTGAGAACTCAATGTTGAGCTCTTCAAGGGCCCCATTGAAACCATTAGTTAATTTAGTACCTAAGCCTCCCGACTCATTCTCGGCATACGTATTATCTGCAACAGTCTCCCCGATTGGGGTATAGCTTGTGCCATATACCTGAGCTTTAATCTTTCTCTGACGGTTCGTGTCGTAGCTGCCACCTTCTAGGTCTCGCTTTAGGCTGGTAAGGGTCCGTCCGAACTTGTCTACGCCTTCCGCTGATTCCGCTGCTTGAGAATCTAGGTCAATCAGGGATTTTTTCTGATTAGTAACTAATTTTTCAAGGTCTGCAACTTGCTTTATCGCTGCGGTTTTAGATTTTCCTTTAGCTAGGTCTTCGTTGTTGACGACTTGGCTATTGAGTATTTCAATTAACTTTTGGTAATCCGCAATAGCGGAAGCTAAGGCTCTACGTCTAATATCAATAGACTGAGCATCTAAGATGCTGACCTCATCAATTGAAGATTCGCTGTCCGCGATATTTCTGCGTCGGGCTCTTCCGGTGTAAGCTTCATTCTCTCCAAGTTCTAAGGAGCGTTCCGCATCGACTTTACGAAGCGCGGAAGTATTCCCGACTATATCCGCTCGGTTTTCAGAGGTTTTCAACTCGTCAGCGATCGTAGTTTTAACCGCCCCCACAAAATTAGTAATTTGTTTTGATAGGTCATCGTCTGAGAATTTAGTACGACTGAGATTAAGCTGGCCATCCCCTTCATAAGCGGTGGTTAATGCGTTTCCAATATCAACTCTGCTTTGATTCTTTGAAGCAATGGAATTGAGTTCCCCTAGTTTGGTTCGCTTGTCTATTTCAGCTTCACGATTTCGCACTTCTAAAGCTTCGCCGGATAGCCCCTTACCCTTCTTGGAATCAAATACAAGTCTAGCCGTTTCAATATCTACCTTCTGACGGTAGTACTCCATTATTTTATTGATTAGCTCGCCACTTTCCTCGATATCCAGACTGTCACGTAATCTAACTTCAAGCGGGGAAATTAAGTTAGCCAGCCCTTTTTCCTGCTGGCTGAATCTGAAGTTAACATCTGGCGTGGCAAGCTCTGCAGCTTGTCTTTGAGCATCATTAACGTTTGACTCTGCTGTAGCAGCTAGTGCGTTGAAACGCGTTTCTCGCAATAGTTTTCGAGCCCGCTTATTCACTTCTTCTTCGGTTCCTGGCTCAACTAACTGACGAGCCATGGCCTCAGCTGCTTCAGTTATCGCGTCAAGTTCTTTATCCGCTTTAGCCGCGAGTAATTCAACGGAATCATAAAGCGCAATATAGTCTTGCTCTGCATCTGGGGTATCTTGATTCTTTTTTATAACTTCCTCAAAAGCAGATTGAAACTCCTCCTTAATTTGAATAACCTGCTCACCCGGGCCATCAGTAATCGTTTTCTTTCTAAGCGTCTCCTGCCGTATCTTGGTTTCATTGGAATCATCAAACTGCTTGAGGTTCCCTTGAACTTTGTTGGCTGCTTGCTGGCGCTGTTGAAGACTGTTCAAGACCTCCTTAATAAGGTCCTTACTTCTCTTCTTAGATAAGGACTCATCGTCCCCGAACACTTGGGCAAGTAATTTCTCTTGAGTTATTTTTCCGCCATTCACAAAGGTCGTTAATTCAGAAACGAGCGTGTTTAAGTCTTCAACGGCTTTTCCCGAAGCGCCTAAAGAACCATCCCCGCCGTCTCGGGCAAGAGCTAGATTTTTGTTAATGCCTGAAAGTTGCGTGTCAAAGTCTGGGAATATTGTGTTTAAGAAATCTAAAGGGGTGGATTTCCTACTATTGCCTCTAACGTTTCTTCTGTCTCCAAAAGCAGGACTCCTGACATTATTTCTTGCGCCGTCAGCGTTCGGATCCGTTTGATTGATCAAACGATCGAAACGACTATCCAAAATAGTTTCGCTTTCTTGGTCATTACTAAACAGCTCATCGATAACCGCTTTGTTGTTCTCCAAGAAAGAATCACGGTCTCTAAACGTAAGCACATCCCTATTCTCAATGGCTTCGTTTCTAAACTCCTTCATCTTATCGATTAGGTTTGCGTAACTGGTGACATTATCATCAAGGTATAAACCCTGAAGCTTAAAGTCATCATTCAAACGCTGGATACGGCGGTTAAGCTCCTTATCATCCGCAAGCAAGTGTTGGTTATCCATCAACTCAATAATTGCGGCATTTATTTTAGTGACCCGGGCCTCATAAGTTTCAATGTCAGAATCGTTTTCATTGATACGCGCTTGAGTCGTATCCACTCGGTCACGGCTGCGCTCTTGAGAATCTAAAGCATTATAGGCTAGGACCCCCGCCGTACCGGCAGCAACAGCAATACCAAAACCTGGCAAGAAAGATAGTAAGCGGGATAATCCGCCTAAGACACTTAATAGGCCCCCGCGTCCAGAAATAGCCGTGGCCAGTTTACCCATCGTGCGCGACTCGGGGCTGGCCTTTTTACCACCGCCGATAGCCGCACCGCCAAGAAGACTCGCCCCACCGCTCAAAAGACCCACGCCAAGTCTTCCGACTGAGCGTGCACCAACAGCCGTAGCATAAATAGCAAGGCCTGGGCCGATTAAGGATATAAGTCCTTTCATCTCCCTAAGCTGACTTAACCAATCGCCGGTCTTCTCAACCAACTTAGTTAAGCTATTAATCACGGGCTCAAAAGCGTTGAACGCGATTGACTTCATGATGGAATATAGTCTTTCCAACTGAAAGGCTAGGGCTGTCATTTGTACGGCGTTAGCTTGCGTGGCTGAGCCGCTCAGTCGCATTTTCTTTTGCAACTCATCGGCAACATCAATGTTGTTGGCAAAAGCCCCGAAAGCAGAGGCCGCTCTAACCTGCATCGATTTCATCGCATCCCTGACGGTAAAACCCTCATCCGCAAGTAGCTTCAAGGTTGGCACTAATCCGCGCGAGGATATATCAAGTTGGTCCATTGTAAGACCAAGGCCACCAATAATATCCTTAAATTCCGCGCTCGGCTTTTGCAAAGCAATAATAATTTGACGTAAGCCGGTACCTAGCGTTGAGCCCGAACGAATACCTGAGTTGGCCATCGCTGCCAAGGCCGAAACCGTCTCCTCAAAGCTCACATTCGATTGTGCTGCCAAGTTACCTGAGTACTGAAGACCTAAGGCAAGCTTATCCAAGTTAAGTTTTGAGCTGTTCACCGCAGTCGTCATCTTATCGACGATGTTGACCATCTCCGAAGAGTCCTTGTTAAAGACCCCTAGAGTTGACGTAGCGAGGTCTACTGCTGACTTAAGGTCAGAACCTACCGCAGTGGCGAAAAGCGTCACACCTTCTATTGCGTTGCCAATATCGTTCTTTCCTAGACCTGCTTGACCTAAGGTTACCGCCGCTTGAGTTACATCCAATGCACTAAACTTGGTTTTCTCTGAAACCCCAATTAAGGTTTCCTCAAGTTCCGTCATTTCAGTATTCGTCAATGCAACGATTGATTGCAGCTGTTTGAATTCTTTTTGTAGCTCGACGGCGAAACTGACGGCTCCTGCGCCAGCAGCAACGCCGCCACCAAGAACAGCATAGTTTCTTAAGAGGGAGGCTTGCTGTCTAAAAAGACCGGCCCCCCCATCGATGTTTCGATTCACTGAGTTTTGTTTGTTTCGCTCCATCGCGTTATTGACTCGGCGTTGCTGGTCCGTTGGGCGAAGTTGTTCTTTGGATTGCTGATTAACTTTACGAGTTTCAGCCGTAGTTGCTCTCTTCTCGGCAGCTGCAGCATCTCTAGCCGCTTTCTCTAGCTCTTTTAATCTAAGCGTGGCTTTGTCTAAGTTTTCACTTAGGCTTTTAATTGAGCGTGAGGCCTGACTCTCAAGCTTAGTGTTGCGGGTTTCTTGGCCAATATCTCGGGCGCTGTTGGCCCCTTTGAGTAATAGTTTCTGGCTGGCTATCTGCGCTCTAAGGTCCCCAGCCCCAAGAGTTCCTAAAGAGCTTCCATCGATAGCGGGCAAGCGACTTGTGGCTGGGTTTCTTCTAAACTGATCGTTATAAAAGAAACTCGTTGAACGGGCTAATGCTGGGTCTTTAAATCCCGCCTTGGCTGCAACGTTGGATTGTTTTCTAAGTATCCGAGTTTGGTCTTCGAATCTCTCGTTACCTAGCTTCAGGTTTTTACTTAAGCGCTTAATTTCAGAGTTTGCTTGCGTAAGTAACTTGTCATTTCCTTCGTTCTTTTGGGCAAAAGAAAGCCCCGCTCGCGCACCTCTAAGCTGCACTTTTGTGGCCTCTAGGCCAGCTTGTAACTCATTCCCGCGTAAACTGCGGGCTTGGTTTTGAGTTAGCGGAGTACGACGAGCAATCTCCGGACGCTTATTAAACTCCTGAGTATAGAAATCGTTTAGGGTTTTACGCTGGGCTTTTACCTGTTTTTTTAGGCTCCCTGTGAAATCCCCCATCATTTCTTTGAAGGTGTTATTGAACGAACGTTGTACGTCAGCTTTCTGACTTCTAGTTAAGCCTAAACCTTTGTTATTAACAATGTCGCTTACGAATTGATTACTAACACCCTTAATATTTTGTTTTTGAGCATCTAACAATTTACGATACTGGGTGGTTTGACCTATATCTACAGGGGTACCACCCTTTTTCAAATTGTCTTTTGTGATTTCTGGAACCGCATCTTTTAAAGACTTGCCCGCGTCTTTCATGGCTTTCTCTAAAGCCTGAAACTGCTTGACCATTCTGTCTAGGTCTTTGATGCCTTTCGGGTCAACACCAACATTCAACAGGGTTTGCTTAATACGGTTACCGGTACTCATCGTCAATCTCCAAATTTTTAAAGGCCTAGAGCGGCGAACTGCGCCATGGCCTCTGCTTCGTCTTTAGGTGGTTTGGGCTTATCGTCTTCGGATTCTCCGAAAATTGCCCCTGCGACCTTCAGCATATTTTCATATTGCTGTGTCATCTCAATCGTTTTTAATCCCAGCTGCAGCTTTATCTCGCACTGAACATCAACTTTCGTATACTTCCAAAAGAAAGTGTTCAACCGACTAGGAACGGTTTTGAATACGACACACATTTTTTCATCAAAGGTGAGCTCTTCGTACCAAGTTGAAAAACTCTCTAGGGTTTTTCTTTCATTCCCTGAGCTTTTTTCCGCATCGAGCTCGTCGCCCTTACCAAACTCTGAGTAAAAAAATCAGAAACGTGGGCCTCCACCCAAGTAAGGAATTCAAATAAATGCTCTGTTTCTATGCCCAGTGTATTCAAATCTATTTCTTTTACTAGACCGCCATTTTCATTGCGCTCTGATAAGCATTCAACCACCAGAGCGCCTCGGACATGTGGGTTGGTAAATGCCTCAGTAAGCTGGCTCATGTCTTCAAACATTCCGGCAATCGTATTCACTAGGCCGAAGCTCATAAACACTTCTTTTTTAGTATTGTTAAAGGTAACTTCGAATCGTGGAGAGGGGTTATTCATTTGCATCGTCAATTCCTGTAGGTATAAAAAAAGGTCTCAATCTGAGACCTTTAATAGTACATCACTTTAACCTTGGATTACATTACGCCAGTGGGGCTTTTACCGAGTCAATGCTGATAGTTCCTGAACGGCCTTTGAACGCCGCGTAGTTGCTATCCACCAAAGATGGTTTTAGGGGCTTAAACTCAAACGGGATGTTGCCAAACTGATCCGTTGAGAACGCCATAGATAAACCCGAGCTAATACGGATTTTCGGGAACAATAACGTTACCCATTTACCGTTTGCCAACTGGCCAGTTATCTTCGCCGAATAATCACGGTCAACGTCAGTAGAACCAACATCAAGGGATGTTACTTGAGATACTTCAGTACCTACAGGTAACGCAGTGGCTAAGGTCGTATCCGGTACCGCTATCGTAATCGATGCTGTGCCGCCAGAAGCCGTTCCAGTGGCAATTCCAGAAACTGCAGTTACCGTACCGATAATAATATTCTCATCATCTGAATTACGCAAACTAACAGTATCCCCCGCACTAAGGTCCTGACCTAGGCCATCCGCAACCGAAATCTCTATCGATCCAGCTGAGAAAGTAGCTGACGAAGACGACACAAAAGCATCCCCCGAAACAGCTACCAATCCAGACCCTTCAAGACCTAGAGCGTAAGCAATGTTCTTTTCAGTGTATTCATACATTTCAAAAGTGCAACGAGTTTCAGCACCTGTGGTCAATGTCATGATGATTTCGTTGGTTCGGCCACCCTGAAGGTCCGTAGTGGTTTTCGAAGCATCGATGTTAAAATTCTTTACTAAGCCTAAGCTGTGGGCTACAGGGTTTAGCGCGTATAGTTCTTCCGGGGTGCCGAGCATTACTGTGGCAGTACCCAGCATAAAGTTAGTTGATTTAGCGTCACCGGCCATCGTCAATCTCCAAATTTTAGGTTATTATTAATACCTTACTAACGAGGACCTAGTTATGATGATATCGAGAAATAACCCAGTACCAGTCACGCTCCCCGGAGTAGTTTACGAAGCAGTTAAAAATCTGCCTATAGATGAGCCAAATACAGCATCAAAAATACGTACGATGTTAGACTACTTCTTTACCAATAAACCACAAATAACAGATATGTCTTCTGTAGATTTATCCGGTACGTTGAAAAGCTTTACTTTAAGACTCTCTGATTCAGAATTAGAGAAACTCAATAAGTTCTGCCGTAGTACACTATACACCCGACCCCAAGCTTTTCAAGTGACCCTAGCCACTGTAATACATGAGCTAACTGAAGCGGAGGAGCTAGTAAACTAAGGCCGCTTCGAAGACGACAGATTGGAAGATCTTAGATTTTGAAGACTTTTGAACTGGCATCACACGGGTGTCATCTAACGTAATCGCATGTCCTACGGTTAACCCAGTGTGCACATCAAATATACGCACTTCTTTTGTTGGTTTGAAATCGTCAAATATCCCATCTATCACATCACTTAAATTCATCAGATTCGGATCTGCTGAAGTGGCAACCGTAATTGCGGCACTAAATACCACCGTTGGCTGAGCATCATTAGCTGCCGCAACCGTCAAAGACTCAAGCCCTATTATGTTCTCAGTAGGCAAGCCGTTCTCATCCAAGTAAGCATCTAAATTTGTGGCCACAAAAGTTCCGCCAAAATGAGTATTCAGAAAGGTAGCCTTCTCCGAACAATATTTTAATAGTGACGCTTGAATGTTTTTGTAATCAGCCATTGAGCATTTCCTTTAAAATTTCAGTTAAGTCTGTGTTCCTATCATTGCCCGCTAAATAATACCCTAACATCATTTCAGGGTAGTCATGGCCATAGTATTTCAATCCCTTGAGCTTGCCCACCATCGCTCTATTAATCAGCTTGGCACTTTTTAAGGTCTGAATGTAATCGAAGTCCGTGCGACCCGGCCCCATCTTGTCTAGCTTGTCTAAAAAGGAAATATTTCCCAGCACTGAGAAAGCGCCTCGGTATAGTGCTCGCTGCACGGAGAAGTTACCTTTAGCCCCTTTTATTTCAACAATGCCCTTCCCCGTCTGAGTCAATCTTGGCTCTTTAGATAAGTCGGTCTTATTCAAATAAGCATTCACTTCAGGACGAACCGCATCAACCCAGTTAACCCGCTTTCCACTTTTCGTATTTCTGGGCCTACCATCCGCACCGACTGAAACACTAGGCCTCAAAGCGCCCCCCCCGGTTACCGTTTTAAGATTAACGCCACCCAGGGCGGATACCATTTTTTTGGAGGCATTCTCGCTATTTCTAGCCAAGCCTTTTAGTTGGTCACTCAGCTTCAGTTTCTGGCGAACTAGGGACCCTTGAACAGTCAGTCCCCGCCACAATTTAGGCTTATAACTTTTATCCCCTGGGTTCTTTTTTTTATCTGCGGCCAAGGCTGAAGATTTCTTAATAAAACGTAAGCTTGGATTCTTCTTAACTATCCATCGATACGTCAGCGGGTTTGAGTAATTAAACCCGAAAGCATTGCTATCCCCGCCGTGGCTCTGAAGTGTTTCTGAAAGACTATCTAAATAACCGGGCATGTTTTTAAAGTAGCGCTTGAAAAACTCTTCAGCCGCCGCCTCCGCTTTGGCTTGCACAAAAGCTGCGTTGCCAACTGAAACGCCGGTCATAAACGCATCTAACTGAATAACGAAAGCGGACGTGGCCCCAACCTGTTTCATGAGTTACCTCACTTCAACGCGGAAGAGCCCTGCTATTTCCTGAATACTGTGAATATTTCTGCCCTCGATGACATCATCTTTGCTGAGTCTTTCAGCAACATAGTAAACAGAGTTGTCCGTCTGAAGGCTTTTTTCATCCTGAATAACCCCAACCTGTAAAACTGCGGGTATCGTAATCAACATCATGTTGAATTGCCCCGTTGGCATTCCGGTTGTTGGATGTGTACCGCTATATTGCTTCTTAACTTCAGCCATCGTATTGACTCGAAGTCCTAGCAAAACGTCCATTTCTTCGGTTTCATGATGGCTGGCCAATATGAAATGTGGTTTGTTTCTAACTTTGCAGAGAATATCCCCGGATTTCAGTCCATATTTCTTTTGTACATAAATAAGACTTCGCACCGGCATCATTGTTAAAGTGTTTTCATTTGGCTTGGTAACCACCACCCCCAGTTTAGTGTTGTCCTTCCAAACTTTGATTGTTAAATCCATTACTAAGCACCTGTAAATAAATCTGTTCTGGCAACCACTTCAACTAACTGGGTAGGCTCAATCTCTTGCTCGGGGTCAAACTTGGCAAGCAGCGTATTGTACTTGGATGAAATCTCTTCTATGAAAGGTTTTAAGTTACCTTTGCTTAGTCTAGTCTTCTTCACATCATCGATGGCTGTACTCTTAAGTAGTCTTAGCTCTAAGCTAAAACAGTTAACCAACGCTGCGTGGTACATAATGAGGTTATTAAAATCAGCAACCGTGTTGTCATCGATGACGAGCAAGTCCCCTAGTATTTCAGCAACGCTTATATAGCTGGCGTAGAGGTCTATTTCTTCAAGTTCTAACTCTCGATCGGAAACCCCCAGAAAGTTACGAACCTGCTCAGGAGTGACGAAAATAGGAAGGTCTTTTTCCAATCGAATAGTTTCCGAGTAATACCGCGATATCCCCTCGGATTGGAAAGAAACTTTCAGTTTTAAAAATTGGGCAGCTAACCCCTCACCAAGAGCAAAGCCGCCCTGATAGCTAAAGTCGCTATCAAAGGGAGTCGTTTGGTTTAACAACTCAACACCAGAAATCGTATTTACTGCAATGGTTACATTACCTACTTCAGGTACTCTAACCGTGTCCCCAATCAGGAACTCCGTGAGAATCAGAGGCGTATTTTCAGTTAATCGTAACATTGCAGTAGTTTCCTTTACTTCTTCTTATTCGCTGCGGGCTTTTTAGCCTCAGGCTTTTCTTCCGGCTTTTCTTCCGACCCGTCTTCGTCTTCTGCATCCACAGAAAATTTAGCTAAGAAAGCCTCGGTTGCTAAAGCAACATCCCTTTCCGAACCATCAAAGAAATTTTTAAACTCACAAATTAGCTTTGCTTGGCTTTGACTAACGAACTGGTCGAACTGGCCAGTGTGCTCAATCACTGAAGGTCTGAAGGGCTCAACATCGCCCCCCCGAGTCATCAGCATGTAGTTGCCTAAACTTTCTACAAGTAACATTTTCATTATAGTTTCCCAATTGGAAAGGCTTTAAACGGGGCCGAAGCCCCTAGTAATTACGAAGTTGTGTCGAAGATATGACGCGTATCGCCATAAACCAAACGGTAACCCATGTTCATTGTCTTAACATAAGTAATTGATTGGTTCTTAATCGCTGTCTCAGATTCATTCAACAATGATCCAGACTCGATAAGCTCTTCAGCTGTGTCTGCTACTGAGTAACAAATCAACTTGCCGGCTGGAGCTGAACTAGCGATACGTACGCTAACACCTTGGATGAAGTCTAAAGCTAGACCCATGTTAGGAGCGCCACGGTCTTGTAAATGCTCTGCAACCGACTTGTTGCCAGTAACCGGCATAAACATTAAGAAAAGCTCTAACCACATTTCGTAGCTACAGAGAATCATGTCTATTGGTGTACCTTGGCGAGCCCGCTGCATTAGGAAGTCAGCAAGCGCAACGTAGTTGTCTTTAAGTGACTTAGTGCCCGCAACATCCCAGTTCTTAAACGTAGAGCCCGCGTAAGCGGTAGCTGCAACGTGAACACCATCACCACTGACTAGCAATGAGGTCAAAGAACCTACTTTACTAATTTCTAGGTTACGGTTTACGCGGTTCGCATACGGCGTTAACGCATCTAAGCTTGCACGGCGATCGAACTCGTAAGAAGTACGAATCGCTGAACCGTGTTTGAAGAACTTAATCGCACGGTCAGAGCTTTTGATTGTTTGAATTGGCACGTTGGCTAATTCAGCAATCGGCGCTGTATTCAACTGGCCTTGGTCGTCGAAAATCGCTTGAGTGATAACTTCGTTACCCGTGACAGTACGTGTTTGAGAAACCAACCCTTGAGTTGTTTCAAACATATCCTGGCGAGTATTCCACTGCATCATGTCGTCTATTACTTCCGGGAATAAAGCCCGTGAGCCTGGACGCATTGCAAACGTATCTGCTGCAGCTTGCAACGTGATACCTTGGCGGAAAGCGTTTTTAAATGGCAGATTCATCTCAGCTAGTGTAGCTTCGTAACCGCTCATTAAACCGTCTTGTGATCTAAAACGTTTCGTGTCTGATTCAGACGCAGCAACGTCAACCGATAGAGTAAGGTAATCTCGTATTGAGACCCCAAATTTCTTCGCATCGCTGATAAGCTTTAAGCCTGAGTCTTTTGATTCATTCGGGTTATCCGAAAGGATTTGTCCCAACACGACCGCTAGTGGGGCGCGTTTAATTTCGGTTAATGGTCTTGTGTTCATCGTCAATCTCCAAATTTTTTACTACAAACTGTACTGTAGAAAAGAGCTAACCCTATCGGATTAGAACCTCAACCGTACTGTCAGTTGTGTTAACAGATAACACAAGTGTATTCATACCCGCGCCAGTCCCGGCAGCTTTAACTGCACCTGCACCAGCCCCTACAATTCTACCGCCAGCTGCGGGAGCTGTCCCGGTATAATCGAAAGTGGTAACAACCTGCCAAGAAACGGCACCTGTTGTTGCGCCTTCAACTCCGCGGTCTTCATATGACTCTAGTAAGCCAAAGATTTCTGCGCCGTCCGCTGAAAGGTCAACTGTGTTATTACCTGTAATACTTACCGGCATACCGACTTTAGTAAAGCCATCAACACCAGCGCCTAGCTCAAAAGTACCAGCAGCTGATTCAGTGCGAATACCATGGTTTGTTAATGTTCCAAAATACATGTTGTATCTCCTATCGTGTACTTACAAAAGCACTGTTTCTAGCTTCGCTTGCACGTGAAGATAAAACAAGTTCATCCTCCACACCGCCAGCACCGAGAGCCACACCGCCGCGAGGGATGTTGGCCAATTTCACTTGAGCTTCTTCAAGGGCCGCGATTTGTTCAATCACTGTCGCGCTTTCTTTAAGCTCGATACCCGCTGCCACACAAGCTAAGTTAGCTTGTTTAGCCACGAAATCTGAAACCGTTTTAGCTTCAGCCAACTTAACGTTAACCTCTTCTAATTTGGTTTTATCTTCACCATTGCTCGCCGCTTCAAGACTCGCTTCTAGTTCAGTAACTCTAGCCGTCAGAGATTCCACAGAAGCATTGGCTGTTAGCAGATTTGTCTCTGCCAACTCCAATTTTGTTTCTGCTTTAGTTTTCTCTGAAGATAGATTTACCACTTGGTCTGTTAATGCTTTCAAATCCATGGGGTCACCTTCGTCATTAGTTTTTTGGGTTGCAGAGCACAAAAGGTAGGCCATCTCAATCGCTTCAGGACTCATCCCATCTGCGGCAAGCTGTTGATACGCTTCTTTACTCAATCTTTGTTTAGCCGAACCTAGTATTTTGGGTTTGTTAGACGCCCCCTTTCCTACTAGCGACTGTTCTTTCCACTTTTTGAGACCGGTTAAACGTAGGTGAACGCCATCGACGCCCAACATATGCTCGTTGTCACATTCTCTATAGTAAAAACTCATTTCGTTACCTGGAGCAGCATAATCAAAGTCACACTCTGAACAATACGCATGATTAGGTAACGCGCCCACACTCACTTCGTCGATAATACCAAGGTCTATTTTCTCGGCGTATTCACTCTGGGATTGGACAAAAAATAAGGAATTCAAATCGAAGTGCCCGTTCTCACTAGCCAGAACATCAGCGTGAAAGACTTTACCAATAGGTAACATATGGCCTTCGTGCATCACCAGTTTAGGGACGCTCTCGGTCTCCAGATAATCCGCCATCTCTTGCAAGAAAGCTTGGGTCATCTGGGCACCATCGTAAGGAGAATAGCTTTGGCTTATTGGGCGGGTAGACGCACTGACGGCCTCGTAAGCGGCTATCTTTGTGAAATCAACATCATCCCCGACGGCCTTCGCAATCAAGGATTTAATTCTTTCGGTTAGCTCAAGTCTCTTTGCCATCGTCAATATCCAAATTTTATTTAGTTAGCTAATTTGATTTAGCTTGCTTATCTGAAGCTTTGCTAACAGAGGCCCCCACAGGGTCACTGTTAGGAGATATCTTCGCAACATCCACTTCCATCTTATTACTATTAAAACCCGTCCCTGATAGTTCAGGGGAGTTCTCTGGACGAATTCTTCTGTACATCATCAGGTGATATTCATCGTCAGTCAATAGACCATCGCTTAGGTCTTGACGTAAACGCTGAGAACGTATCATTAATTGAGACTCTAATTCGAGCTCCGAGCGCAAGTCAACATCCGGATACTTAACAATGACTCTACTCTCAGAGCCTTGGAAGCGTAACGCCAAGGTGAGGATTTTTCCGAGCATTTCAGCAATGGGGGCATTCAAACTGTTTGCACTCATTGAGAACAAGTTAGCTTCAACCGTTGCCGTGTTAACCCCACTTTCACCCCGACCCAAAACGGTAGCCATTGTTAATAGACCCGCTTGGTTCTGTGCGTTCAATGCCTCAATTATCTGACTTACATCCAAGCCCGCAGCGGGGTTCTTCTCGTTTAGCATGCCAAACTTAACACTATCCGTAGTGACAATTGGCTGGTCCGCTCTTACCGCAGCAAACTGGCCCCCAATCTCCCGTCTCCGCGCATTGATATACTGGCGCAGCTCTTTTGGGTTGGTGCGGATATCCGCCGGAGCCGAGTCAGCAATGACCGATTCAAGAACAGTGATCGTAATACGAGGGAAACCTGTCAACTGCATAATTCGATATAAATCGTTAATAACCTGCTGACGCGCAGCCATCGTATTAATTGCACTGACAAACGGAGAATTAGAATACGCATCTTTTGGCGACTTTCTAAACCAACCCATAAACAACGTGGGTATATCAATCTTAACTGGGTCCCCTTGGCCGGTGTCTTGATAAGGTACCAATAAACCCGGCCCCTTCTCCTGAAAACGAATACTCGCAAGCTCAATCACGCGAATTTCAGTCAGCTCCAGCTGGTCACCCATGATGGCCTCAGCACAAATACCCCCCTGCGCCAACATCATATATCGGAACTCTTCACCCAACTGGCGCAAGCTCTTCTTGTGTACAAACCCTTTGGAATAATCGCGTCTGGTTTCCAGTAGCTCAATAATCTCGTTAACCAACTGGTGCCCTTCACGGTCAATAAGGCCATCAGCATCTTTGACCATAATGTACGGCTCAACTGAGTCACAGGTAGTAAGGTAGGAGTGAAGTGCACTGGAGGCATCTGGGTCAGATTTCAACAGCCCTTCAATTAACTCTTGGGAGTTTTGAGTAGTTCGACTAACAATTAAGTCCGCCAAATGCTCCTGAAAGTCCGGGAGGGCCAATACCTCAGTCGAGTTTTGAGAATCGTAGGTTGGCGTTTCCGTTGAGCCCTTAGGCTTTGCCCTAGTCGGCAGTATTGTCTTAAACTTAGTTAGTAGCTTACTGGCCATCGTCAATATCCAAATTTATTTATGTCTACGAATTATCGTATCTCGCTGGGGACTCCCGCCTCCACCAAAACCGATTAAGGATTCCGTTTCAAAGAAACTATCATTGGTTGTTCCGAACTGACCGGTATCTCCAAGCCCACTAATATCCGCAAAGGTGTTTTGCCATTCAGTGTTGTTAGATAATACCCCTTTGTAATAGAACGCGGCAAGACAGTATCCTAAGGCATGAAAGAAATGGTCGTTTCCGTTAAGCTTCTTCCAAACGGCCTGACCTTCTTCAATTTCATCACGCACCATGTCCTTCAAGTGCTCTTTGATGACCTCTTTATACGTGGTAAAGCCATCAATCGTCCATCCCCCACCTTTTATCCCATAGAACACCCCATCTAGGACGGTCGTTCTATTCACCTTGACATAATCGATACCCCCGAGCTCATCTTTTACCTCATCAACGGTCTTAGCTGCTGAGTAATGCGCGGGCATTAATCTCCCGGATGAAGCATCCCGAATCGAATTGACCGTTGGCGTGTAGGGATATCTATCAAGCACCCCTGAAACAAAGCGGTACTTAGAATCCAAGCGCCCAATTACTTCAGTCAAATGGTCGGCTGAGCACGTCATAGTTAACACTACATTGGCTTTTTTCGGGTCTTGGATTAAGGCCACCACGATATTGCAGGTCTTCCCGATATCCACCCCCAAGAAATACGGGGCTCCTGAAATAGGCTCCGGAACACCTGAGTTTCTAAAGGCCAAGTCCAACTCAGAGTCTACAAATTTTTGGTCCGCGTTGGTGTAGGGTTCACCTAAAACCGTGTTGTGGAAACCCTTCGGATTGTCCTTCTCCAGGTACTTAAACATCTGCTCAAACGTGTAGATTGGGCCAAGCCTGTGAGTCGAGAAGTTACGGATACGATAGCCTCGGTGAAGCGTTCTTGTTGGGAACTTGGCCACCCACTCCCGATTATCGTAGTCCCCCAAATTCAACGGCTTGTGGCATTTTTGGCAACCGACCGTGGCCGTCTCAATCTTGACCTTACCTGAATCAATATAGCGATAAGGTAAATCAATAAAGTGCTCAATATCATCGGGCATACCATCAACGCGAACGAACTCTCGATTGAACTGGGGGATTTGGTGGTGGTTGCAACGAGAACACTTCAACATATACTCAAACTGGTCGCTGCGAGCATAACCTTTATCAACCCCGAACCCTTCATAAGTCGGTGTACTGAAGCGCTGGTTGACCCGATGGTCTGAGCCTTGAAGACGTGAGTTAAAGAGCGAAAGCATATCTTGGGGCGTTAAATCAATCTCATCGTTCATTACAAAGTCAGCATTTATTGAGGTGGCATCCGCCTCACTTGAGCCTGTAACGTAAAGAAAGCTGGAGCCAATATTGATTAAATCCATTGAGTCTGTTCTGCGACCCCCGCCCTCCTTCTTAAATGTTTTATCATATTCAATTATCGGCTTGATACGCGCCTTTGAAATACGCTTAAACATTCGCTCATTCGGCATCGTGTAAATCAAAGAGGTGTTTGGATTTCTTTTGAGTATTGTTAGGGACTTTCTTATTTGGACTTCCGTGAGACCAATCTGACTGGGCTTCATACAATCCAAATTATGGTGCATGTCGTCGGCAATGGCTTTCTGGAAAGGGTAGCGCGTAAAATCAAACGGCTTCTTGTTTAGGGACGTGTTAGCACACATCCAATCCCCATTGGACATATCTGCAGTATCACGGTTATAAAGCTTACTGACCGTAAGCTGAAAATCTTGAACGTATTGGTTAGCCACAAATACCCCAGTGTGTTTTAATTATCGTCGTATTCCAAATTGTTGAGCCGCACGGTATCATATCAAACCTAAATACAAAATAGAGCATTGACGATGACCATATACAGCTACCCTGAGCTAACCCCTGACGTAATGAATTCCATAAACAAACTGTCTATGCTGATTCAAAATGCCCCAGATTACTTATCTAATCCAGACTGCCCTTATGAGTCTACTCAAATTGAGCAGTTAGAAAAAGCCTTTACCTCCACTGTGGTGGCCAATGACCAGTATTACGACCAAGACGGCGAAGTCATCCCCGATATAGATTCTATTGATTTTGAGAAAGAGTCCCTGCAGCTGTTCATTGAAATGAGAACCTTTAAGAACAGTTTGAACCTCGATGACACCACTGAAAAAGCAGCTGTCTTTCGCCTACTGGTTTCACTGATTGAAAAGATGATTGAATCTCAAGAGCGAGCCTCTGGGGTAAAGCACTTTAAAAAGTTCAAAGAGATTATGATTGATTCGATGGACCGTTACCTATCCCCCATTCAAAAAACAGAATTCGTCGATAACTTAGAAGCGTTTAACCAGGAGACTTAATTATGTTCAAGGTCATTAGCCTAGAAGCGCAATCGAGAGGACTTTTGCTGCTGCCAACGTATCCGAAATCTAATCTACCGATTACACCGGATCCGAAAAAGGCCAAGCAACCCCTAAACATATCCCTTTGGCAAAAACGATATGCAACTAACCCCGCAGCACTGGTGCTGGGCTTGTCTTTTTCACACGCGACTCATTATTATATCGCTTTGAAAATAAACGAAGACCTGCGCCATGAAATGACCCACCTTGTTGAAAGGCTAAACCAACAGGGTCACCCCCTAAACAGCCAATACACCCTATTCAAAGTCAAAAACGAACATACTGAACTGGAGCCGTATGCCGTTACCTTTGGCCCAAACGAACTCACCCCCGTATTGACCCTACTTTGCGAGCCAAAAGCCTCGCAACTGATTACTATTTCTGAGCTCTCCACCCTGCCAAGCAAAGCGCAGCTGGACTCACTTGAGCCCATCGACCCCGAACTACTAAAAGACCTCATCACCCAAGAGCTACCAAAGGCCGATTTTCACCACCAGGAGGACCTGAAAAGCCTAGAAAACCTATCATCTGCGGAATCCGAGCAAATTATTAAGGCCAAAAGCTACCAGTTTGCACTCGATTTGCTCACAAAACCCACAGAAAACACCCAACTTAAACCCATTTTGTCCGAGATACAGGCCATTTACGCCAACTTTAGCCCGAATACGACAGATTTCCCTGAATTAGGACATTTTAAGGCCGATTTTGGAAACTACCTGCTATCAACTGCAACCAAGTACAACTTGGCACTGCACCCAGATATCAAAAAAGAGCTCACCCCACCCATACTTAAGAGCCTAAAATTAACCACCCCGCCCCCAATTCACCTCAGTTTTAGTGAGTTTAAAGAGCAAATATTTGAGGAAATGTCGCAATCGATAGACAATGAACAGCGCATGCTGACTACTTGCCAAGCCCTGCTTAATCAATTGGCCCTCAACCATACCTTGAGCCCACTCAATCGTGACCAGCTTAAAAAATACATTTGCAAACAGTCGGGACTCAACCTAAACCTGACCAAAGTAGAAAGCCAAATAACAAAACTGAAAAAAGAGAACCTTGCCCACGGCTCAGCCCTATCGATTGGAAAACGCGCAGCTGAGTATATGCGTAGCTTTGGGGATTATCGATTCGAAGCCTCTATCCACCCAGACATTCAATTGTTCACAGGTACCTACTGGAGACCCCTGCCCCGCGGAGAAGTCTCGCAGTTCATACACCGATTCTTCGACACCAAGATTACTGAAACACCCGGCCAGCTCACCCTCGTATTTAACATAATAAAGTCCGAGCTGACCGCCCCAATAAAAACCACACAGCAAATAGGCGTCAATTTTGCCAATGGTTTTCTGGACGAATCTCTAACCCTGCAGCCACATAATAAAAACCAAGGGCTCGATTACCGGTTCAACTTTGACTACCCAGAAACACCCCCAGAGCCACCGACACAATTCCTGAAATTCTTAGACTTCACCTTCAGAGACCAAGCCCCTGAGCAGCGAAAAGAAACGATCAACCTCATTCAACAACTGTTCGCTATGACCTTGTTCGGTACCGGAACCAGCCATCAGAAAGTGGTGCTGCTTTATGGTGTGCCAAACTCTGGAAAGTCACAACTGCTTGAGGTCCTAAAAGCCCTCATCCCAAAAAACAAACAAAGCCAACTCACCCCTGAAAATTGGAAACCCAACAATGCTTACACCCAACTGGCCGGAAAGTTACTTAACGTCTGCGGCGAACTGTCAGAAAGAAAAACAATCGATTCACAAACCTTCAAAGATATCGTCGATGGTACTGCAGGTCCTATCGGGACAACCCATTGGTTTGCCTCCAATCACCTCCCCAAAACAAAAGACGCTTCGGGAGGCTTTTCTCGACGATGGGTTATTATCCCGTTCAATAGCCGAGTCCCTAACGAGGATGCCCGCCTTGACTACCATCGACACCTCATTAAAACAGAGCGACAATCCATACTGTACTGGGCCACACACGGGTACCCCAAAAGCAGAAACGGTCTCGCTCTATCAACAAATCAAACAACGTCAACTGAAGAACTCGACGCCGCCAACAATAATGTATACGCCTTCCTATGGGATAACCCTCAAATCCGAATTAGGGACTTATCTGCCCTTAAAGGGTTGCCCGTAGAAGAACTGCTCGAACAACTCTACCGCCACCCAAAACTATCCGGTAAAGAACTGTACCGAAACTACTGCAGAACCCTGACCGCTGCCCAGCGAGCCGATGAGTTAGAATTCTACCAACGCACCCGAGAGCTCGCTGCAAAATATGGCTTCTTGCAAGTCAAAGGGCCTACGGAAATGGGAGAGCTTGAAACCTTTTATTACGGGGTGGAATTAATCTAACCAATGCGTCCATGCGTCTTGCTAATCGCACGCCCAGCTCAGGAATCCTGCGGGAGCAATCATACGGCGGTAAACTGCAGGGCGCACTTTTCTCCAGACATAAAAAAACCTCCGAAGAGGTGCTTTTACCACGCAGTATAAACTTTCATTTTTAATAACCCAGCTTGACCACGGAGTGAGGTTAGCAAAGTTAACTACTTTGTGAATTATCGTCAATATCCAAACACCACTATCATTGGGTTCATCACTCCCCAAGAGCCGATTTTATTGGTCCAACCTTTCCTAAGACTCCATAGCCGCAGCTCGCTTACCATCACATAAGTTAACCTGCGAACACTTAGTTAACGCACTAACACAACCAGGCAGGAAGAAAGTGCGCGTAAAAAAGGCTGTCCCGATAACGTGGTATCGGCAACGAGAGGCATACTACAAAAGTTTAAGGTCTAAACCAAGACCTATTTGTCGCTAATCGGTAACAGTTTGTAACAATCGCTGGTTTATTGGTATTTTTGCTAGTTTTTTGCATTGAGGTACTGGGTTACACCGGAGTGAAATTCGGAAAATTTTTGGGGTGGGGTGAGGGGGCTGCCCCCCCACTTAGCCCCTAATGCTTGCAGTTTTAGCACCCCCCCTTCTATAGTGCTTACACGTTGGAACAGCCCAGCGCCGCAAAACGCGGATAACATTAACAAGTGTTCACATGAACACTTCAAACAACACAATAGGAATTGACGAAATGACTACATTAACTACAGCAACTAAAAACAACATTCTTTCAGCTACTAAAGCGACCTCATTTTTGAAAGCCGCAACACAAGGCGAGATGCAAGCCGATAGCGTCCGCGTAGCACTTGCGCTTGCCTTTATTAACAACCCAGCGATTGACTGCACAAAAGAACCCGAATTATTAGCGTTCTTTAATATCAAGGGCACAAAAGCCGAACCGAACAAAAAGAAACATCCTTTATATAATAAAGTACACAATTTCTTCTCACGTTATGTTAAGCCAATTCAAGCCAATGTCGAGCACCTAAAGCCAGTACTTAAGCAAGTCGAAGCGGTCGACTTAAGCAAGGCCTACAGCGATGTTGCAAAGCAAATATTCACGGCCATAGACTTCGGCAAAACTGAAGCGCCTTCAAACCGTACCGATTGGATGGAATTCTTAAACGGCTTCATTCCTACCGTAGAAACTAAGATTAAAGCCGTAAACAAGCCAGCGAAAAAAGAACAGCCAGCCAAGGCCGCAACCAAGGGCAAGCAAGCGGACGCTGCGACCGTACCAGCTGCGACCGTTATGCAATCGGCCATTGATACCGAACTAACCAAGGTTCAAAAGTTACTTGACGCGAAGGTCATCGAGCTAACAAAACGTGTTAAGACTGAAGCCAAGTTGAACGATAAGCAAAGCGTGCTAGTGAGCAAGGCCATGCTGGAGTTAGTCAATAGCATGCGCCCCGAGACGGCCCATGAAGCACACTAAGTAGACAAGCCTAATACAGGGCCCAAGGCGCAAGCCTAAGGCCTGTTTTTTGTGCTTGTTACAAAACAAAAGTGTTCACGTGAATACTTTTGTTTTTTAACAGCATGCCCCGCTATTAAGCGCATGCACACACACACACACACACACACACACACACACACACACATAGGCCCTGTTACATGCGCCTAGGCGTGCTGGTTGGGGTGGGGTTTATAAAAACGCGCGAAGGAAAATGGGGGTCCCCAGTTTCCTTCGCGGTCGCCAGGTTTTACAAGTGTTCACGTGAACACCCCATTATTAAGGAAATAAAATGAAACAATTTTTGCTGTATGCACTAGTTATGATGGTTCTTTTTACGGTTGGATTATTGAGTTTGTACATGCTGGTCCAAGGCCTAAACATACCAATGGTTTTAGGTATTTCAGGGCTAGTAGTATGGAGTTTATTACTCGTTTTAAGGGAGGTTCTGCGATGAAAAAGAGGGGTTTTTGGCTATTTTTAAGTCTAAATTTGGACGTTTTGCACCCTTTTGGTGCAAGGTGAGAAATTTTGGCACAGTCCCAAAAACTGAGGTAAGGCCCGAAAGAAAGCTTTACCAATTTAACATAATGTGTGCTTTTAGCGGATATTAAACACCCTGAAAACCATCCGCAAAGCCTAAAACCAAACCCAAGAACCTAAATCAAGCCCTTTTGTAGCACCCTCAAAACGGCTTCATGTGGGTTTTTAAAGGTGTTCACGTGAACCCTTTACAAAAATCTTTAACACCCCCAACGGCCTAAGTATTAACCTAGACCGCCCCAAAAAAAACAACGGCCTCAGGCCTATCGGAGAATTGACGATGCGTATAAATACCAATACCAAAACAACCCTTATTGTGGTAAAAAACAGCAAAACAGGCGCTTTTTTAGGCTTAAAAAGGCTGGATTTACGTCCAGTTTGGCGTTCAAAAATGGTCGAAGTTCTCGCTTATTTGGGTGAAATTGAGCGTGAAATGCGGTCGACTTGCGGCGAAACTTTCGAGTTAATCTAGGCGTTTTAAAAACATTTTTGCTGTTCATTTTTTAACCAGCAAAAAAGCCCGTTTTTCAGGCCTTGTCCGAAACCCTCATTTTAGGAACTTATCTCGATTGGCCCCTATGCCTCCATCTAGGTGCTACACTCGCGTTCAGAGGATTTAGAACAAAATTCTCTAAGCTCTATTTCTATAAGCTAACTCAAGGAAAAAAAAATCTTGTCAATAAACTTTTACTCTTTAATAGATTATGAATGATAACATAAACTGCGAGCGTGGCAGAAAACCAAAAGAAAAGCCTAAACTTTTTCTATTGAAACCGTTAGTTTAAAGTTTCAAGAAACTAAAAAGAAAAGGGCATGACTCAAAACCCCCCTGCCCAATTTATTTTATGAATACCTATACCTAAATTCGTTTAGGTTCACGCAAACAAAAGGCCATGCAACAAATAAATCTCGCGTCTAGGTTTTCAATTGTTGTTCGAGTCTGGAGTTTGGGGTATTGAGAAGTAGTTGCGTTGGGTTTTAGGGGGATGCTACTCTAGCTGGGTTGTCGGGGTGTTCACGTGAACACTTCGGCAAAATATAATTAACTAACCAATAATTTGGAATTGACGATGAAAACAATACACAAGCTTGCTTGGGAGCCCTCTCAAGCGACAGAACTCCCTAAAGCAGTACTCTTCTATTCAAGCAACAAGAAAGCGCGTTACATGAGCTTAGACAAAGCCTATGGCCTACTCATAGACATTACTTTGGATGGTTTGCCGTGCATGTTGCTGAATGCTGCCTTGTGGGAAGACAAGCCCTTTAACTTTCGAAACCTCAATTTTGCAGCACCTACGGCCAGCAACATTCGATTGTTTGGCGTGGCGGATGAGTTTCACGTTGAGAATGGCGTGGGGGAATATGTTTGGTCTTGTCAGTTGGAGGAATCCGCGTGAATCTGCTTGAATTAGAAAAAAGAGAAAAAGCCCTGTGCGAGCTTTTAAAGCCTCGCGTTCGTTCCAGCGTAGGATATATCAAAAAGCGCGAGAAAGTAGCTCAGCGTTCCAATTTGACCCCTTTAACGTTAGGTTTTAGGTGATTTATGGGGATCATAACTGGAATGCGCCTACAAATAGGCTTACAAGTCCGTTTTTCAGAGAAATACAAATGGGCCCGACAAGTGATGCCTCAGAAAACGGGTGAGCGAGTCGCTAAAAGTTTTTGTGCTCGGCGGGGCTTTTGCTTTGAAACTGAAGTGCTGCCCGTGTTGCAAGAAACTGGAGAATGGTACCACCGCCCCAAAGGTAAACCTTGGGTCTTTATTCGCTTGCTAGACCCTGCTAGGTAACTAATTAACTTAACTGGAGTGTTCACATGAACACTTCAAAACAACCTTAGGAATTGACGATATGAATACTGAAATACAAGCAATAAAAAATCGGGTTTTACCTAAAGTAACGGCCCTACACAATGCCCTCCCCGCTCTTGTGGAGGCGGTTTTCCAAAATAATTTCACCTCTGAGGAAAGTTATGAATTCCAAGCCCAAGGCGATTGGAAGTTGGAGTTTGTGAGAGAGACCGACTGCATGGATCCGCCCTGTGAAATGGAGCTGGTCACTCAGCTTTATACTTTTCACAGGCGCTACAATATTGGCCTAAAGCATAACTACTCAGACGTTAGAGCGGCGATGATGGACTTGATCCAAGACAAGGTAAATTATGACGTTGAAAGTTATTTCTATGGCTTAGAGGAGCGCCTAGTAAGTGGGGCGGATGTTTTTGAGAGACTTCAGGAGTTGTTTTCATCTCTGTATGTTTGGACGTGGGTTTATATCTATGACCATTCAGGTATCACCATTTCAACCAGTTCCTTTTCTTGTCGCTGGGATTCTGGGGTCGTGGGATTTGCTTGCCAGAGCAAAGCCGTGGTGCGTGAAAATTTAAGTGTCCAGCGTATTTCGGCCAAGACTGAGGAGCGTGTTCAGGGTTGGATAACGTCAGACGTTAAGGTTTGGGATGATTACTTAACCGGCAATATTTGGGGTTTTACCTTGGAGCACAAGGGCGAGGAGGTTGACTCTTGTTGGGGTTTTTATGGCGATATCGCCTATGCCGAGATGTTTGAAGAATACGTGGTGCCTAATTTCACTCACCATATAACGCAATTAGAACTACCTTTGGAGCAATTATCATGAGTTACAGTTTCGCTAAGGCTCGGGAGAACGAGCAAATAAAAGTTGAGGATTTCTGTCGTCCGTTTTATCAAATTGCGACGCTATTCAGTCAGAAAAAATTTATTGCCCTGCTAGAAATTAAGGACTTTCAATATCCTGAACTGGAGTCTGTTGGATATAAATTGCAAGCTGATTTTGCAATGGATTTACCCTATTGGGCTACTTCAGTTCCTAGTTTCAGAGACCGGGTATTTGAGGTTCGAAGGGGTTTTATGGCCCCTTTGAATGAGGATGGCGAGGCGAATAAGCAATGGCTTTTCAATGCTGAGCTGTTCGATAAATTAGAGTCCAGGATAGTAGATGGGATTGAGGGTGTTTTTTCTCGTAACTCAGGGTCTAGCAGCAAAGGTTATCGAGGCCCGAGAAAGTTTCCAGCGCACCACGGAAAACTATCGGCGATCGTAACTAACTTCATGGTCATCATGACTGAAATTGAGGCCCTGCGAGCGAAATGCTTAATGCCCCAAGGTATGGGCTACACCACGGCAGGGTATATTTTCTATTGCGACACGAAAATGGAGCCTATTCTTGAGATGCTGCGAGCATTTTCAAAGTATTTGCGAGCCTTGTTAACGCTTCAAGGCCATGCAGTGCCTAGAATGGTAGCTCGGGTAATTCAAGATTATTCGCATAACCCAGAATGGTTTACGCGGGGCTATCCGATGGATTTATTGCTGTGGGATGTGGAATCGCTGCGTTCAAACCCCCATGAAATTAAGGGTATTGTGGTCAAGCAAGAGCATTGCAGTACCTACATTCAGAGATATTCGGATGACCCTGTGGAGACCCGATTCAAGGGTGTGTTTGATGGCAAGTTTGATTTTTACTACACCAAGCCAATGGACAGAACCCGAACGGTTTTCCAATCTCCTATTAATTTTTAAGGATTAATTATGAGTACAGTAAATAAAGTTGAGGCGAGCCTCTCGCTTTTAGCGTTTCGCGGCAAAGTAATTGCCAAGATGTTGAAGCTTAAAAAGCCCGTGGATGGATTTTATGACACCACTTGGGGCAGTAAAACAGCTGTGGGGTTAGCGAGAACAATCGAGAGAATTTTAGAATCCTCAAAGGCTGAGCTTTTAGAGATAGATAATAAACTTTGAGGTGTTCCTGTGAACACTTCTGCAATTAACAAATAAAATTAGGAATTGACGCTATGAAAAATAAAATGCCCAGAATTAGAGAACCCCATGTGCTGGCGAGTAAGTTACTTTCTCAGACAGCGATGGATAATTTAACCAAGCTTTCTAAGCACTTAAACACCGGCGTAGAGGTCGCCCAGTATGAGAATAAGAACTGGGACAGTTACATTAATTCTAAGTGTAACCCTGTGAGTTACGACCGTCTTACCGATGGGATGGATTTAGCTTTGATTAAGCGAAATGCGTTTGCCTTTTGCTATGACTTGAGAAACTCACTTGTCAGCGTGACCGGCGAACAACCTGACTTTTGGGATGCTGAGAATGTGCTGGATACGTACTTCGATTTTTCGTGCTTGTTAGAGGATTATCGAACGTGGGTGTATGACTTCATTTGCTACCCAGGTTGGGATGGCCTAGGACCGGGTCCGGTGGCCGCAGCGATGCGAATTAATTATTTTCTCGAGCATGGCCTCCCCACTAAGGCCAAGGATTTAATTTACCAGACGCCAAAATACAACTTTATGGAGTATGGCTCTGATTTCTTGGACCACGATGTAGTCGGCGGGCTACAAAATATTTTTAAGCTGGAATTTAATTATCTGGGTGAAGCTTGGGTTGACCGTTGGGAATATTTTTCAGATAACGTACCCCCTGTAGCACCCCCTTGTGCTCCGGAGCAACCCCCAGAACCTAAGGTATACCCGAAGGTGGGTATCTTCCACGAGGATGATGAGGATGATTGGGATGATCGGATAAATAACAACGAGCCGATTGTGGAATTCCTAATCCCTTCAGCGGCCCCAGCAAACATTGAGATAACGCTGCGTCTGAGTCTCAGTGAGCGTGATAACATGGGGGAGCTATACAGTGAGGCTGAGGAAATTCTGGAGGAGTATGCAGAGCGCTTTAATACGAGCTTTGGTGAGGTGCTTTACGTCCACAGAGTTTTCAACATCCCCGAATATTTTTTAGCCTATTCGCAGGAAGGTAAAGCTTACATCGACAACCAAAAAATCGAATACGTGATGCCGTTAGACTTTGGGGGTAACTATTGGGTCGATGGCAACTCAGATGCCAAGCTGGATTTGCTTGAGGCGGAAGTTATGGCTCAGGACCAATTCATGCTCGAGAATTTAGACAGGGATTATATCGGTTGTTACAAATCAGCATATGACTTTGTTACAGACGGAGTTTTAGACCAAAGCTTGGTTGTGCAGCTAGAGAATCTTGAGCTCATGCAGTACATCGACGTTGAAACGTATTTTAACGTCCACCTAGCGTCCCAATACAAAATAGCCGGTGATGATTTATATTTCACCCATAGATAATTTTAACTAAGGGTGTTCACGTGAACACCCAACAAGGAATTGACGATATGCGATTAACACATGCAGTTTGTGACAAAATAGTACGAGACGTTTTGAAAGATAAGATTGGATCAAAAATACAGGCGCTTGACGTGAAGATAACCAAAGAAGTGAGGGCTCAGATGGAAAAAAAATATGGCCTTAACACTCTCAGGTTTAAAGAGTGTTTAGCGGTTGCTTTTTCGGAACCCCAAATAGAAGCGATGGGTAATTATATTCGCTCTTGTTCGGTGAAGATGCGTGAGGATTATGAATTAAAGGCCAAAGATGTATGGATTAATGTAGAAAGAGGAAAATCTGTAAGATACGGGCTCGATTTCTATGTAGGCATCCTTGGTTTAAAACTAATATCCCCGAATTCCACCGGGGTTGTTACTTTCGATGTTAACGCCAAAATAAAAGGCTTAATCGAGGAGTACGACGCATTGAGAAAGCCCGCTAAAAATTTGGTCCATGAAGTATGGGACATTCTTGATTCAGTGAACACAGTGGCGCAACTAAGAAAGTCAACCACAGCGCTGGACAAGTACCTCCCTGAGAAAGCAAAAAGCAAAGCCGGTGAATTAGTGCCAGTTGAAAAAATCAAGAAGTTCGAAGAGTTAATGACAGCCTAAAAGCTTGAATTATTTCTCAAAGTAATATAATTTAACACCCTAGTCGGGGTTCGCCCCGACTTACTTTAATTAACAATAAGTGTTCACCTGAACACCCCTAGGAATTGACGATGATAAATACAGAACATACTCAAGGTATTGAGTTTAATGCTACCTACTCCCCTGAAGATAACAAACTCCGTTTTACTG